>Ga0209355_1000022_pt1:40000-92477 | contig 92477 bp, 71 predicted proteins | sample LauGreSBDMM110SN_3_FD_187563 | JGI IMG/M metagenome (GOLD analysis project Ga0209355, IMG submission 187563) | Freshwater lake microbial communities from Lake Michigan, USA - Sp13.BD.MM110.SN (SPAdes) (version 2) | ecosystem: Environmental > Aquatic > Freshwater > Lake | place: Lake... | reverse complement strand
TCGAACCAGTTGTACACTGACATAAAATAAGAACAAAAAAGAATGGGTGTATTCCGGATCCTTCGTATAGGGAAGCGCGAAGTACAAACCAAGAAAAGTTAAAACACAAGTGGGCTAAAAAAAAAACGAGTCGTCTAACTCAAAAATGAAGAGTTTAATTCGTACTTGACCATTTTGTATCAACAGCAACTTGGTCTACAAGACCATACTCTTTTGCTTCACGGGCAGATAGAAATTGATCTCGATCCATATCACGTGAAATTCGACTTAAAGGTTGACCAGTACGTTCGGCATAAATACGTCCGACTTGACGGCGAATACGGATCACTTCTTCTGATTCGGAGAGCACTTCTGATGCTTGGCCTTGACTACCCCCTTCTGGTTGGTGAATCATAATACGTGAGTAAGGCAGTGCAATACGTTTACCACGGTCACCACCAGCAAGAATAAACGAGGCCATTGAGGCTGCTGTTCCTACGCAAATTGTTGTAACTTCCGATTTAATGTAATTCATTGCATCGTATACAGCAATTCCGCATGTTACTGATCCGCCGGGCGAGTTGATATAGATATATAAACCCTTATTCTTCTCTTCGGCATTTAAATATAACATGATTCCAATCAGTTGGTTTGCAAGTTCGTCATCAAGTTCTTGACATAAAAAAAGAACTCTCTCACGATATAAACGATTGTATAAATCAACCCACTGTGCGGACGGTTCGCCGGGGAGTCGAAAGGGAACTTTAGGAACACCAATTGGCATAATAATTTATTATTTTGGTATGGTTATCTATCTGCTTTTATCACTAAAATCTAACCTTATCAGGTATAAGGCAAGCGCCTTTACTGTACAGGGATTTTCGTATTTGAAAGAATGAACGAAAGATTTATTGTATACAAAAAAATGAAAAAACACGAACATTTATTTCTGTGACATGCTATCAAGTATGCGTGTAATATCTTTTCAAATTTATTTCTCTTGAGAACGAAAAAACGAAAATTTTATAAGTTACTATCAGTATATAGTATATTTTCGAGAAATCAAAATAACCGAAATTTTTTCCTTTGTTCTACTGACTTTACAGTTTAGAAATAATGTTTTAATTCAAGATACAAAAACACAGAGCTGTGGTATACTAAAATTAAGAATAATTAAGTTTTCGAAATGAAAAAAAAATTTCAAAACTTTTAAAGAAAGAAAGTAAAAAAAATCAATTTAATTTAGACAATTGTTATGGGTCTTCCTTGGTATCGTGTTCATACAGTTGTATTAAATGACCCGGGTCGTTTAATCTCTGTGCACTTAATGCATACTGCATTAGTATCTGGTTGGGCTGGTTCGATGGCATTCTATGAGCTTGCTGTCTTTGATCCGTCTGATCCCGTTTTAAACCCAATGTGGCGTCAAGGGATGTTTGTTCTTCCTTTCATGACACGTTTAGGCATTTCGCAGTCATGGGGTGGTTGGACAATTAGTGGTGAAACAGCTACAAATCCAGGTATCTGGAGTTATGAAGGTGTTGCTGCTTCTCATATTGTTTTATCAGGTTTACTTTTTGGTGCATCAATTTGGCACTGGGTATACTGGGACCTTGAGCTATTCCGTGATCCCCGTACAGGAAATCCAGCACTTGACCTTCCTAAAATTTTTGGTATTCATTTATTTTTATCAGGTCTTCTATGTTTTGGTTTTGGTGCATTCCACGTAACAGGTGTGTTCGGTCCTGGTGTTTGGGTATCGGATCCATATGGTATTACAGGTAGTGTTCAACCAGTTTCACCGTCATGGGATGCAACTGGATTTGATCCATATAATCCGGGTGGTATCGCAGCCCATCATATTGCAGCTGGTATTCTTGGTTTATTAGCTGGTTTATTCCACCTTTCTGTTCGTCCGCCACAACGTTTATACAATGGTTTACGGATGGGTAACATTGAAACGGTTCTTTCAAGTAGTATTGCAGCAGTTTTCTGGGCAGCTTTTGTTGTATCTGGAACAATGTGGTATGGGTCAGCTGCAACACCAATTGAATTATTCGGCCCAACTCGTTACCAATGGGATTTAGGCTTCTTCCAACAAGAAATCGAAACACGTGTACAAAGTAGTTTAGCTTCTGGTAAATCAGTATCACAAGCATGGTCTGAGATTCCAGAAAAATTAGCGTTCTACGATTATATTGGGAACAACCCAGCAAAAGGTGGTCTTTTCCGTGCTGGTGCTATGAACAGTGGTGATGGTATTGCAGTAGGTTGGTTAGGTCATGGAGTATTTAAAGATAAACAAGGAAACGAACTTTTTGTTCGCCGTATGCCTTCTTTCTTTGAAACATTCCCCGTACTTCTTCTTGATAAAGATGGTGTTGTACGTGCTGACGTACCATTCCGTAGAGCTGAATCAAAATATAGTGTTGAGCAAGTAGGTGTTTCTGTAACATTCTATGGAGGTGAACTGGATGGTGTAACTTTTACAGATCCGGCAACAGTTAAAAAATATGCTCGTCGTGCTCAATTAGGTGAGATTTTTGAATTTGATCGAGCAACACTTCAATCTGACGGTGTATTCCGTACAAGTCCTCGTGGTTGGTTTACATTTGCACATCTTTGCTTCGCGCTTCTTTTCTTCTTCGGTCATATTTGGCACGGTGCTCGTACTATTTTCCGAGACGTATTTGCTGGTATTGATGCAGATATCGACGAACAAGTAGAATTCGGTGCATTCCTTAAACTTGGTGATACTTCAACACGTCGTCAATCAATTTAGGAGTCTTCAATACTTTGTCGGAGCAAAATGAGTTTTAATGAGTTTTGAACTTCGTGGCCAAATATAATTTGGTCAGCAAAGTAGAGGTCTGTTTATGTTTTTTAGAATTATCTAAAAAGCATTACCGGTCATTTTTTTATGTCGAATCAATAGTGATGTAATGATTACCTAAAAATTGACTATTGATCTTTATTCTTATTGCTGAAAATAGTACTATTTTCAGCAATAAGAATAAAGATCAATAGTCAATTTTAAATTGAATTCTTTAACAAAAATTTACTTTGTTAAAAGAACATAGCCCAAGGAATTTTTCTATGGAAGCGTTAGTTTATACTTTTTTATTAGTAGGTACACTCGGAATTATTTTCTTTGCCATTTTCTTTAGAGAACCTCCTCGTATTTTAAAATAAAGATACGAATAGTTATTCTAAATAACTCCCGTTTTTGTCTTTCGGCAAGAAAGTGAGACCACTCATTTTTCATTAATATCTTGTATTTTGGATTTGATGGTCTGTACATTTGAACTCGTGAGTTTTAAAACTCACGAGTTCAGAAAAAATTAAATCTAATCTTCGTGTTCTTCAAAAGGATCGCGTAGTTGTTTTGAGGGCGGGCCGAAGCCAACATAAATCGAATATCCGGTAATGCTTAAAAGGAAGCACCATAAAAAAATTGTAAAGAAAAAAGCGGGGCTTTCCATAATATATTTTTAATATAAAAAATTAAATATTTAAAATCCTAAAAACTAATAGAATATTCCAATGACAATTTGGGAAACAGCATGTCACGAAGTTCTGACACTAGTCGCGAAAGTTGTATCAAACAAACTTTTCTAGGGTTATTTTACCAGAGAAAAAACTTCTCGTCTTTGGTCTGTTTTGCTTAATTAACTCTTTAGGTATTAACATAAAAATTCTTGGTTTTAGTCACACTTTTTTGTCGAAAGGTGAGACGAAACCTATTCTTGGTCGAATACCCCCTAGAATACATTCTGCCCTATGTGCTTAAATAAAGAGAGAGTCGATAAAGCTTTTTTATTCACAAGGATCTAAGGTATAATAGTTGTATACAAAGTTTTCTTCGCTTTTTAAAAAGTGTTACAGAAAGTAAAACAAAATATTTTTAAACAGTCAATTTATGGCAACTGGAACTACATCAAAAATTAAAGCGGCAGCGACAACTCAAGAGTCAGGTCTTGTAACGCCGTTAGGAACTTTATTACGTCCATTAAACTCTGAATACGGCAAAGTAGCTCCGGGTTGGGGAACAACAGTCGTGATGGGTGTTTTTATGGGTCTTTTTGCAGTATTTCTTGTAATCATTTTAGAAATCTACAATAGCTCAGTAATTCTTGATGACGTTACAATGGGTTGGGAAGCTCTTGGAAAATAATTTTTTTGGATCACTCGAATTTAATTCCGAGTGATTCGTATACTATAACCGTGTTTTAGGTTTCTCCAGATATTTTTTTGGGGATAGAGAGACTTGAACTCTCACGGTTTAATCAACCAACGGATTTTCAATTTATAGAAACCGGACTCTCTCTTTATCCTTTTATCTAAAAATATTTTAGGATAGCTCCCGTCGAGTCTCTGCACCTCTTATTTTTACTATAAAATAAGTTGGCTCAGGATCGCTTGAATAACAACTCAAGTTTCCCTGAATTTGAGAGCATGCACTTTAATAAGTTTCCTTAAAAAGGCTCAAAATAGAATAGTTAGTACCTTTAAGTCCGTCGCGTCTACCGATTCCGCCATATCCCCGGTTTTCCTAATATGTCAAAGTGTAACAGAATTACTTAAAAAAGACGAGTTGTGTTTTTTTAATAGGTTGTGTACACTGAGTTTGAGAGTTTTTTTAAATAAAAAATTACTCCTGGATTCTAGTTGAGTTTAAGTAGAGTCTCAAGGCGCAATTTCAGAAATTCATAATAAATTGCCGGAAAAATAACAAATATAATAAATAGAGGGTCGATGCCCGAGTGGTTAATGGGGGCGGATTGTAAATCCGCTGGCTACGCCTACGCTGGTTCAAATCCAGCTCGGCCCAATTTTATAAGATACCGGAACAAAATTACATTTTATAGCTCAATACAAACACTAGAATTTTAGAGTATTGCTGTATGTAATAAAATAGTATTATTATAAGGGCGAATTTACGATTAAAAAATAGTTAGAACCGTTATTCTTGCGAACTTGAGGAAAGTTCACAAGAAAAAAATACCATACCTATTCTGATTCAGCACTGGCTGTTTTTACATACAGAATTAGAAGGAAAGACGTAGGAATAATGATAAATAAAGCTGTTGCAATTAAGCCAAGAATATTTACTTCCATGCAATTTTTACTCCGATGTTTGTATAAATGAAATTTGTCTGAGCCAAGTATAGTTTATACTACCTGAGGCGACTGTTTTGGTGTTTCACAGTCTTTCTATTACTATTGTACTGTAAAAATGGTTTTGATGAAATAGTATTGTCAGTAGATTCGGAAAAGGAGGGATTCGAACCCTCGGTAGTCTTGCAACTACGTCGGTTTTCAAAACCGATGCATTCGACCACTCTGCCACCTTTCCATTTTCGCTTTTCATTAAGAGAGCGGGACCGAACACAGGACCAGTCGTGCCAGAACTGCACGGACACTTTGTTTGCTTCTCATGTAAAAACAGCGGGTGACGCGATTCGAACGCGCGACATGCACCTTGGCAAGGTGCCGCTCTACCACTGAGCTACACCCGCTGAAGTTTTCTATATAGAACCTTGAAAGGTTTTTTGTATAGACGCTCTAATATTTAAAGGTTTTTGTGTTCATTCAGATTCTACCACACACGTGTATTTGGCGCAATTGCTGACCTAATCGAGTTGTGCCAAATTGTTTTAGGGAACATATTTGACAGTATGTTATGGACAGAGTAATTTTGTATTATTTGGGACGTAATTGTCTTGACAACAGTAAGAACGTAGATTACAGTAACTAATGAAGTGTACAACCAGCGGGGTAGAGCAGTCTGGTAGCTCGTAAGGCTCATAACCTTAAGGTCGTAGGTTCGAATCCTACCTCCGCTCCATTTTTAATTACTAAAAATAATTGACAGGTATAAGAAAACACGATAATATTAAAAGCAGGCCCCCATCGTCTAGAGGCCTAGGACATCTCCCTTTCACGGAGGCAACGGGGATTCGAATTCCCCTGGGGGTATTTTATATACAAAGACAAAATGCTATTTTGTTCGTGTCATTCTTACAAGAATGCCTGCGGGCTTTTACAGGCACAGACATGACCTGAATTTTAAGTGATAGTTTGGTTTCTATCTAAAGGCCCTATCTTCACTAATAGTACTCTCTCTTTTTTTACATGACAATGCCGGGTTTACTTTTGAATTGGGTAATAAAACTTTATTTTTTGTAAAAATCCTATTTTATTATTAAAAACCTTTAACAAAATATTCTTTTATGCGTTGAAAGTGGACAAGAAACCGAGAACCTACTACAATAAAGTCATACACCTCTTTTAAACAGAATTAACTGTTTATATACGACGGGATACTCAGCTCATACTCAATAAAATGGGTATTGAGGTATAAGCTTCTTGACCTCTTGTCACGTATCTCTTTGAACCAGCATTTAATTTTTGTACCAAAAATTCGGACAAGATGTTGATATCTTTGGCAGTATGCCATGAGGCATGAATCAGAAGTTAGATTTATTTCATTTTTCTAAAGGATTATTACTGATCGTTACAGATCATACATAACTTGGCTTCATAACTGTACTATTTTGAAACTAGAGAAAGACTAGTAGTGTTTTTCAATAAAACAATAACAAAGGATACTTTTTATGACTCGTGTAAAACGTGGCAATATTGCTCGAAAACGCCGAAAAGAAGTTTTACAATTAGCAGAAGGCTTTCGAGGTTCCTCTTCTCGTTTATTTCGAACTGCGCAACAACAAACAATGAAAGCATTACGATATGCTTATCGTGATCGCCAACAAAGAAAACGAGAGTATTCTAGTTTATGGGTTTCTCGATTAAACGCTGCAGCTCGTATACACGGAATGAATTATAATAGTTTAAGACACCAACTAAAAAAATCAGGTATTTTATTAAATCGTAAAGTATTAAGTCAAGTTGCACTTCGCGATCAAGCTGCGTTTGAACAACTTATTGCACTGATTCACGAATAAACAATAAGAACGCTGTCTATTCTACACAGCGTATTAAATTACTCTACTTATTGGAGGTTAATTAAATTCTATGGCTGTAACTCAGCAAAAAACACAACCTAGAAAAGGTTCAAAAAATCGTCGTAAACCTATTGATGTAGTTATAATAAAATCTGGCCAAGGCGGGGTTTGGAATACTAATCAACCTGCTCCACGATCAACGATTGATTACAAAAACACAAAACTTTTAATTAAATTCATCAGCCCTCAAGGAAAAATCCTACCTCGTCGAGCAACTGGATTAACTGCCAAACAACAAAGAGTTATGGCAAGCGCGATAAAACGTGCACGAATGAGTGGGTTATTACCGTTCGTTAATCTCGACGCATCAGGATTTTAATATAGAAACCGAAAATACTACCAAATCTTGTTTTTTTCTGAGACAATAAGATACATAATGATATATATATATATCACGCCCTGTAGGACTTGAACCCACGGCATTAGGTTTTGGAAACCTACGTTCTACCAACTGAACTAAGGGCGTTTTCGGGATGACAGGATTCGAACCTGCGACCTCCTGTTCCCAAAACAGGAGCGCTACCAAACTGCGCTACATCCCGATAATCTTATTTGGTTCAATGTTACACAACAGGACCAAAACTTTCAAGTCTACAAATTTACTCCGTGTCATTCTGAAAAGGATGACTACCTTCTCGCTTTTCGTCAAGAAAGCTTGACCTATAACTCGATTCTTTATTTTGAAAAATATTTTTTATCTGTGTCATTCTGACAAGGCTGGTTACATTTCAGATATCAATCTCAAAAAAGAAGAAGAGTAGAAAGACTAACGGGTCAACACACGTTTCATTGGGAGATCCAAAATATGAAAGATTTCACTACTTATTTATCAACAGCACCTGTTATTGCAATTATCAGTTTAACAGCAGTGTCAGGATTAATTATCGAAATTAATCGTTTCTTCCCCGATGCTTTAATTTTTGCTTTTTAAAAAATGTCATTAATGGGTTTCTCGCCTTTCTTAAGGAAAGGCGAACGAACTTATTTATAAAATACCGTCTCTTGAAGACAGAAGACACAAAAGCTCATACAGGTTGATCCTTTCTGTATGAGTATTTGCTGTCTCTTCTGGCCTTTTGGAAATGAAGCGAAATTGTGGCATATTTGGCAGTATGCCTACTACAATAATTTATTTAACAGAAAGAACATATACTCATTGAGTATGTATAGAATTCACAATTCACACAAAACTGTAATGTCATTATAGAATGTTATGCCTACAATTCAACAATTAGTGCGCTCTGCACGAACAAAACTGATTACAAAAACAAAATCTCCTGCTTTAAAGAGTTGTCCACAAAGACGTGGTGTTTGTACTCGTGTATATACAACAACACCAAAAAAACCAAACTCAGCTCTCCGTAAAATTGCTCGTGTGCGTCTTTCGTCGGGGTTTGAGGTTACTGCGTATATTCCGGGAATTGGCCATAATCTTCAAGAACATTCTGTTGTTTTAGTTCGAGGTGGTCGGGTAAAAGATTTACCGGGTGTTCGTTATCATATTGTCCGCGGTACGTTAGACTCCGCAGGCGTTAAAGATCGTCGACAAGGGCGTTCAAAATATGGTGTAAAAAGACCCAAATAAATGTAGTTTATTCTTTTTAACAAAAAGTCTTATTTTGTCCATGAATTAAACCTTAAAAACAGCTATAAATTCAATACATAAAGGAAGATTATTTATTTATGTCTCGTAGACGTACCCCTAAAAAACGTAGTGTTATGCCGGATCCAGTATATGATAGCCGTCTTGTAGAATTACTTGTCCGTCAAATCATGAGAAAAGGAAAGAAATCATTGGCATATAAAATTATGTATGAAAGTATGACTTTTATTGCCGAAACGACGCAACAAGATCCACTTACTGTACTTGAACAAGCTGTACGAAATGCTACACCGCTTGTTGAGGTAAAGGCCCGCCGTATTGGTGGTTCTACTTATCAAGTTCCTTTAGAAGTGTTGCCTGAACGAGGAACAGCATTAGCTATACGTTGGATTTTAACAGCATGTAGAAATCGAACTGGCCGTACAATGGCTTCGAAATTGACAAATGAATTACTTGAGGCATCTAAAAATGCCGGTAATGCTATCCGTAAACGAGATGAAGTTCATAAAATGGCAGAAGCAAATCGTGCCTTTGCGAAATACCGTTTTTAACAGTTACTGTTAGTTTCGCTCCAAGTATACCTCGAGAAGATAAAAGATAGGAAAGACAATTTGTGATAAACAGGCTTTGTAGCTGGCCTCAAAGAAGCCTTCAACTCGAGGCCGGTCTGTTTCACACAAGTCTCTGGTATTTAAAACGTATGTTGTTTTTATTTATATTGTAAATCAAGATCAAAAAGTAAAAGTAATTTTCAAAAATTATATATATAAAGGATGTCTTATGGCACGTGAAAAGTTTGAACGTAAAAAACCACATGTAAATATCGGAACTATCGGGCATGTTGACCACGGTAAAACAACATTAACTGCAGCTATTACAATGGCATTAGCGGCTCGTGGTGGTGCAAAAGGAAGAAAATACGATGACATTGATTCTGCACCAGAAGAAAAAGCTCGTGGTATTACTATTAATACAGCACACGTTGAGTATGAAACAGAAAATCGTCACTACGCCCATGTAGATTGTCCAGGTCACGCGGATTATGTAAAAAACATGATTACGGGTGCTGCGCAAATGGACGGTGCCATTCTTGTTGTTTCGGGTGCTGATGGTCCAATGCCTCAAACAAAAGAGCATCTGTTATTAGCAAAACAGGTTGGTGTTCCTCATATTGTTGTTTTTCTAAATAAAGAAGATCAAGTTGATGATGCCGAATTATTAGAATTGGTTGAATTAGAGATTCGTGAGACTTTAGATAAATATGAGTTTCCGGGCGATGATATCCCAATTATTTCTGGTTCAGCGCTTTTAGCTCTTGAAGGATTAACAGAAAATCCTACTGTTAAGCCTGGTGAAAACAAATGGATTGATAAAATTTATGCTTTAATGGATCAAGTAGATTCATACATTCCAACACCAGAACGTGCAACTGATAAACCGTTTCTTATGGCGGTGGAAGATGTTTTCTCCATTACGGGCCGTGGAACAGTAGCAACTGGTCGTGTAGAACGTGGAACTGTAAAAATCGGAGATAACGTTGAACTTATTGGTTTAGTGGACACAAAATCAGTTACCGTAACGGGTCTTGAAATGTTTCAAAAAACTTTAGACGAGTCAGTAGCTGGTGATAACGTTGGTATTCTTCTTCGTGGTGTTCAAAAAACAGATATTGAACGTGGAATGGTATTAGCAAAACCGGGTTCTATTAAACCACATACAAAATTTGAAGCCCAAGTTTATGTATTAACAAAAGAAGAAGGTGGTCGCCATACTCCATTTTTTCCCGGATACCGTCCTCAATTTTACGTGCGTACAACAGATGTAACAGGTAAAATTGAAGCGTTCCGTGCTGATGATGATACAGCAACACAAATGGTTATGCCTGGTGATCGTATTAAAATGACTGTTGAATTAATTCAACCCATTGCGATTGAAAATGGAATGCGATTCGCTATTCGTGAAGGTGGTCGTACAGTAGGAGCTGGTGTTGTAAGCCAAATCGTTCAATAAAGTTATTTGTACACTGCACGAATATTCGTGCAGTGTACAAATAACTTTATTTTAAGAGGTCGTTTATAACCGTGACATGTCAGTGACACAAAGAATTTGTGTCAAAAGTGTGTTTCTTGCATTATATAAACAACATTTTTTAGCTTGCTTATGAAAAAAACGTTGTTGTTATTTATTAAAATATTTTAATTCTTAAAAGGTACCGATCATGACAAAACTACATGAAGTTGTCGAAAGTATTCAATCTGGCCATTTTAAATCTAAGTTACCAGAAATTCGTGTTGGTGATTTAGTTCGTATAGGTGTTTCAATTCAAGAAGGAGCAAAACAACGTGTTCAACCTTTTGAAGGAACAGTAATTGCAAGACATCAAGCTGGTTCTAATACAACTATAACAGTTCGGAAAACCCTCCAAGGCGTTGGTGTTGAACGTGTTTTCCCCGTACACGCCCCGTGTATTACTAGTCTACAAGTTCTACGCCGTGCACAAGTTTCTCGTGCGAAGTTATATTATCTTCGTAATCGAACAGGTAAAGCGACACGTTTAAGAGAAAAGTTTGAAACATTGCCTAATCCGTGGTCTGTTCAAGACGTTTCGTAATCGAGATTGTCTTTTGGCGCTCGAAATAAGAGCGCCAAAAGACATAGTATACTTGTAATAGTTTGTATTACACATATCCTTCTCGTTCTGATAAGAGTGGTCTATTCTGCCTGTCGTCAAGAAAGTTAAACCGGTTGTTACTCAAATTATGTCGGAGAGCTTCGATTTTTATGCCCTTTAAAAAACTTTTAAGGAGTATTTTTTAGAAGCTAATCAAAAAAGTAGAGGCCTTATATCTTTTCTTTGACCAAACAAGGCTTTGGTCACTGAGTGACTGAACATCTACGAATACAAATATATGTAGACCATTATGCAATCACAAGAAAAAATTATACGTTATCAAGTACCCGGTGCACGTCGTTGGAGTAACTATCTCTGGGGTAGTATTTTATCTGTCGGAGGGGCTGGGTTCCTTTTGACTGGATTATCAAGTTATTTTCAAACACAATTAATTCCTTTTTTAAATATATCAACTATTCAATTTTTTCCGCAAGGATTGGTGATGTGTTTTTATGGAATACTTGGTATATTTTTAAGTTTATATATATGGTTAATTATTCTCTGGGACTTAGGAGAAGGATTTAATGAGTTTGATGTAGAAAAAGGTCAAATTCGTATTTTTCGTTGGGGGTTTCCCGGAAAAAATCGTCAGATTGATCTTCAATACTCTACCTTAGATGTACAAAGTATTCGCGTTGAAATTCAGGAAGGGTTTAATCCTAAACGTATTATTTATTTAAAACTGCGTGGAAATAGGGAAATTCCGTTAACACGGGCGGGTCAGCCGATCAGTATTCAAGAACTTGAAAATCAAGCGGCTGAGCTAGCAAAATTATTACAAGTCTCGTTAGAAGGGATGTAATTTAAGGTTTTTTCAGACCTTCTAAAAAGGAGCCGTTTAAAATTCGACTATTTTTTTTAACCTATGGCAAAACGTGCAATAGAGCAAACAGGATTAATACCACGATCAATTATTCGTACTTTTGAACGTTTTAAAAAACAACTCTTTCCTGGTGCAGAAATGTTAGTTATTCAGGAGTTTCGAATCTCTCGGTATCAAGTAATTGTTTCTGTTCAGTGTTTACTTACACTGATTTTTGTTCCACTTCTTGTAAATATCATTTCTAAACTGTTTTTAATAACTCCTTCTGTTGAGTATATTTGGAATAGTCACCAAAATGAAATTTTTTTAAATACGTACCAACAAAATTCTGCTTTGGTCGAATTACGTTCGTTTGAAGAAAAAATGTATTTTGAGTCCTTACTTGATTTTCATCCAGAAAACGGGATTGGCTCTACTCTTGACTCAACGCCTAAAAATATTCAGTTGCAAACTGAATTACAAAAAAAGACTTTTGAAATCGCAAGTTCTTATAATAAAGAAAGCATCGAAGCAATTAGTAATCTTTTTGCTGATTTCTTTAGTTTTTGTAGTTTGAGTTTAGTTTTTATTTTTATGAAACCGCAACTTATTATTCTTAAGTCATTTCTTGCGGAATCTTTATATAGTTTGAGTGATACAACAAAATCGTTTCTTTTAATTTTAGGTACTGATTTACTTGTAGGATTTCATTCGCCGCGCGGCTGGGAAGTTTTTTTAGAATGGCTCTTTCATCGTTTTGGTTTTCCTGAAAATACTGAATTTATGTCTCTTTTTGTGGCAACTTTTCCGGTTTTTTTAGATACCGTTTTTAAATACTGGATTTTTAGATCATTAAATAAAATATCACCCTCAACTGTTGCAACTTATCATAATATGATTGAATAGCTATTTTTAATATAAATTTATTCAATTTTTTAATCTGCTGTAAACAGTCGGTTATTAGACTGTTTACGGGATATCGATTAAAAGTCTTAGTTTTAATAATACTTATTTTAAATAAACTTTTAAACTTTTAATTATTAAACTGCACTGTTCCGTGAAAAAAAACTATGTTTTACTAGACATATATATATCAAAATAATCTTGTACTTTTTCGATATGTTGTATACAGATCATATCTTTTCCTTTATTTTTTAAAAAAGCTATGTAAGTACTGAAAAGCTCTGTGCAACCTCTCTACTACTGGTAGTAGGGTGCGGAAAAAAGTTTAAAAATTAATTTTACGAAAACAAGTATATGATGCTCGACTTGGTCAAATATCCTGTAATTCGTACAGAAAAAGCTACGCGGTTGATTGAAAACAATCAATTCAGTTTTGATGTGGATGTACGTCTTACGAAACCTCAAATAAAAAAACTTATTGAAGAGTTTTTTAATGTCAAAGTACTGGCAGTCAATACACATAGACCCCCAAGAAAAATTAAACGTCTTGGTTCTCGCCCAAGTTTTAAACGTGTAATTATAACAGTGGACTCTACTGTGAGCTTATTAAAATAACATTCCTTGTAAATAGATTATGGCTATTCGTTTTTTTAAAGCTGCCACACCCGGAACACGCCATGGCTCAGTTATTGATGTATCAGAACTGTCCTCAAAAAAACCCGAAAAACAATTAACATCCGGCTGGTCTCGTTCTACAGGACGAAATAACAGAGGAGTTATTACAACGCGTCATCGTGGCGGTGGGCACAAAAGACTTTATCGACAAATTGATTTTGCACGTACTAAAATAGGCGTTACTGCAAAAGTCACAAGTATCGAATATGACCCGAATCGTAATGCTCGCATTGCGCTATTGCACTATCAAGATGGAGAAAAGCGTTATATTTTACATCCATTGGGATTAAATATTGGTGATAAAGTAAGCACTTCCCCCGAAGCACTTATTAGTGTAGGGAATGCACTTCCATTAGCAAATATTCCTTTAGGGACCGACGTACATAATATTGAATTACACCCAGGTGGTGGCGGGCAATTAGTTCGATCAGCAGGTAGTGTTGCGCAAATTATCGCAAAAGAGGGTAATTTAGTAACATTGCGTTTACCTTCAGGTGAAGTACGTTTGGTCTCACAAAATTGCTGGGCTACCGTTGGGCGTGTTGGAAATCCCGATGCAATAAACGTGACGTTAGGTAAAGCAGGCCGTAAACGCTGGCTAGGAAAACGCCCGCATGTACGTGGATCCGCAATGAACCCAGTCGATCACCCACACGGTGGTGGTGAGGGTCGTGCTCCTATTGGTCGTTCGCGTCCTGTAAGTCCGTGGGGTAAACCGGCTTTAGGCTCGAAAACACGCAAAAAGAAAAAATGGAGTACGCAATTTATTCTTCAAAGAAGAAAATAAGTATTAATCCGTACTCTTTTTCGTGTGTACCCCATTATGTAAAAGCTCTCAGCAATGTTTTTTTTTAGAAAAAATCTTTGCTGATCTTGATTTCACTTTCTCCGCGAAAGACGAGAATGGATACAAATTGAGGCGTAATGGTTTAGGTATAAAGTCATTCTTATCGTAATAACATGGGTTGACTTTGACTCTTAAATCATACATATGCCGCGTAAAGAATACATTAAAAACTATGGGAAGATCATTAAAAAAGGCTCCATTTGTTGCAGATCATCTACTCAAAAAAATTGAAAGATCCAATCTACAAGGCGACAAAAAAGTGATTAAAACATGGTCACGTGCATCTACTATTGTTCCAATTATGATTGGGCATACAATTGCTGTGCATAATGGGCGTGAACATATGCCTGTATTTATTACCGATCAAATGGTCGGTCATAAGTTAGGTGAATTCGCACCGACTCGAACATTTCGCGGTCATGTAAAAAAGGATAAAAAATCAAAACGCTAATTAAGTTATGGGACAAAAAGTACATCCTTTAGGCTTTCGTCTTGGAATAACACAAAAACACCAAAGTTATTGGTGCGCAAAACCAAGAGTTTCGGCTGTTTGGATTCAAGATGCAAGTTTTCTAAGAGAAAGTATCACTAAGCAATATACAGGCGCAGGTATTACACATATCGAAATTCATCGTAGAGATTTTGGTTCTCCTTCAGTAACAATTGAAATACATGCCGCTCGTCCGGCGATTTTTCTAGGTCGGGAAACACAAACTTTAGATCACCTTCGCGATACACTTGTTACTCAATTATACGCTTTTTATCGAAAACGGAATTTACCAGACCCCGGTAAAATCCAACTTAGTTTATACGTAAAGCCGGTATCAAATCCAGATATTTACGCAACAGTTCTTGCTGAACGCATTGTTGAAGATTTACAACAACGAAAACCTTATAGACGAGCGATGCGTCAACTTGTACAAAAAGCAATGCGCGCTGGGGTAAAAGGAATTAAAGTTCAAATTTCTGGACGCTTAAACGGTGCGGATATCGCCCGTGCAGAAGTTGTCCGCGAAGGTCCAGTCCCTTTACAAACATTACGTGCTGATATTGACTATGCCTCACGTTCGGCAAAAACAATTTATGGGCTTTTGGGCGTTAAGGTTTGGGTTTTCCACGGCGAAAAACTCAGAGCAATAAGTAATCTTAAGGATTAATTAACGCGTTGGTAGTTTGACTCCTCTGTCGAGACACTCCATTCCCTTCTTGTTTTTCGTGAGGAAAGCTAGTCCGCGGATTTCTATCAAGAATAACCCCGTGTAACGAAGAAGTGAAAATAGATATATCAAGATATTCTTTATATCTAAAAAAATCTCTTGAAAGACAAAGTAAAAAAAGCATATGTTAAGCCCAAAAAGAACGAAATTTCGAAAACATCATCGTGGTCGTATGCGAGGAAAGGCTGTTCGTGGAACGACTTTAGCCTTTGGTGATTACGGACTGCAAGCATTAGAGCCGTCTTGGATCACATCACGACAAATTGAAGCGGCTCGTCGAGCAATGACTCGTCAGATTCGACGAGGGGGGAAAATTTGGATTCGTCTTTTCCCTGATAAACCAGTGACCATGCGTCCAGCTGAAACTCGAATGGGTTCCGGTAAAGGGGCACCGGAATTTTGGGTAGCTGTTGTTAAACCCGGAAAAGTTCTTTATGAACTTAAAGGTGTTCCTGAAACAGTTGCTCGTGTTGCTCTGCGCCTTGCAGCTTCAAAATTACCCGTAAAAACACAAATTCTTGCTCGTTAATAGCAAGCTAATGTTTCCATGGCATTCTGCCAAGAATGGCAACCTCTGTAAAAAGAAATTGAAGAGATAAAGTCTTATGATTCAACCGCAATCCTATCTTCGCGTTGCAGATAATACAGGTGCTCGAGAACTTATGTGTATTCGAGTCCTAGGTGGTGGGAAACAACGAGCTGCTACAGTTGGTGATGTAATTATTGCCGTTGTAAAAGACGCAAGTCCTAATATGCCAGTCAAAAAATCGGATATTGTTCGCGCAGTTATTGTTCGTACACGTAAAAATGTTCGTCGTGCGAATGGAACAAGTATTCGATTTGATGAAAATGCTGCTGTCATCATCAACAAAGATAATAATCCACGAGGTACACGTGTTTTTGGTCCAGTCGCTCGTGAACTACGTGATGGAAATTTCACGAAAATTATTTCTTTAGCACCCGAAGTATTATAAATATCTGCTCCGTTCTCGTCTTACGACTAGAAAGCGAGACCATCTGAAGAGTTTTATATTAATAGCATTAAGTATGCTTTTTAAAAAATATCTTCATTGTATAACCTAAACCGAAAAAGATCGATTGAAACACATTCGAATATTTTTGGTAGCCAAAGTCAACAATACAAATTTTTTATATATGGTGCAACGATTACAACAATTCTATGAAAATAAAGTTGTTCCTGAATTAATTGAACACTTTAAATATAAAAATAAACATCAAGTTCCTGCGCTCGATAAAATTGTTATTAATCGAGGCCTTGGTGATGCGTCGCAAAATGCAAAACTTGTCGAATCTTCTTCAAAAGAATTAAGTATTATTACAGGACAACAAGGTATTTTAACTCGCGCAAAAAAAGCGATTGCTGGATTTAAATTACGAGAAAAGATGCCTGTTGGTGTGGTTGTTACATTACGTGGCGAACGTATGTATGCCTTTTTAGACCGTCTTGTAAATTTAGCTTTACCTCGAATCCGCGATTTCCAAGGTATGAGCCCAAAAAGTTTTGATGGGCATGGAAATTATAGTCTTGGACTGGATGAGCAACTTATGTTCCCAGAAATTGATTATGACAAAATAGACCAAGTCCGGGGAATGGATATTTCGATTGTCACAACTGCCCGAACTGATCAAGAATCTATGGCGCTTTTAAAAGCATTTGGAATGCCTTTTAAAGGCTAACCTTAAGGCTAAACGCCATTTGGTTACCTAACAACTTTAAAAAAAAGGTTGTTAATGTCCCCTGATATGCCGTCAAGTATTTCTGCTTTTTGTCACAACAAACACTAAAAACTTGATATATCCCTTGCCAGAATGGCAAGAATGAGCCCAATTTAAACTTTACGTTATGGTAAACGATACAATTAGCGATATGCTGACAAGGATTCGAAATGCGAATCTCGCGTACAAAACTCGTGTGTCAGTTCCTATAACTCGCGTTCATCACTCAATGTGTGAAATTCTTGAACGTGAAGGTTTCATTGAAAAGTTTTCAATTTCAGAATCTAATCCGAGTGAATTACTTATCAAATTAAAATATGTTCGCTCTCAGTCCGTAGCAGGTAATGTAGGTAAACCATGCATTACCAATTTAAAACGGATTAGTAAACCCGGACTTCGTATTTATACAAATTATAAAGATATTCCACAAATTCTTGGCGGAATGGGAATTATTATTCTTTCTACATCTAAAGGATTAATGACCGATAAACAAGCTCGACTATCCCGTCTTGGCGGTGAGCTTATATGTTCGGTCTGGTAAACCTCAAAGATCTTTATAGCGTTATCGTGTTGGTGACCAAATGACATTTGGTTATAAAGACATCGAAAGAAGGAGGCCTTTGACACAGAAAAATACTGATCTTATTGAAATGGAAGGCGTCGTAACCCAATGTCTATCCAATGGCATGTTTCGTGTGAAATTAGAGAATGGATTCCTCGTACTCGCGCATGTTTCGGGAAAAATACGACGAAATTACATACGTATATTATTAGGGGATCGAGTAACTGTTGAATTAAGTCCATATGATTTAACACGCGGGCGTATTACTTTTCGACTTCGTGCAGCAAAAGATAATTAAATATTATATGTATTTACTGGTTATTGTATTGTCAGTCTTATTTTCTTGGCATTTGTAAACTATTGACAACAAAAGAAGAAAAACTTTCTCCACAAGCCAGTGTAATTTGCTTGGTAAGGAATCAAGTACAACATAAGGAATTTATATGAAAGTTCGTCCATCAGTAAAGAAAATGTGCGACAAATGTCGATTAATTCGCCGAAAAGGCGTTTTAAGAATTATTTGTAAAAACCCAAAACATAAACAACGACAAGGTTAGCTTCCAGCTTAACACCTGAATGTCTAATACGCTCATGAAATTGTTTCCAATTTTGTGAAAGCTTGGCTTATGTTTATACCGATAATGTCAAACAGAGTACATACCACCAAATATGGTTAAAAAAATTGAAAAAAGCTCAAAGAAAAAATTCCGTGAAAAAGTAGGAAAAGGCGTAGCTCATATTCAATCAACCTTTAATAATACCATTGTGACAATCACAAACCTGAATGGTAATGTATTAGCTTGGTCTTCAGCTGGTGCGTGTGGTTTTAAAGGTGCGCGTAAAAAAACACCGCTTGCTGCAAAACAAGCTGCCGAATCAGCTGCGCAGACTTGCGTTAGTCAGGGTATGCGAGAAATTGCTGTTCGTGTAAAGGGTGTTGGAGCTGGTCGTGAAGCGGCATTACGAGGTCTTCGGGATGCAGGGCTTGTTATTACCCTTATTCGAGATATTACACCGATACCGCATAATGGTTGTCGTCCTCCTAAAAAACGTCGAATTTAACGTAAATATAGTTCTGTTGACCAAATAAACTTTGGTCACAACCTTCATAATTTTCACGTATGCCTAATCAAGAGGATAAATTTGTTTCGTATATTGAATCTCGAATTCAAGACAATGGAGAGCTTTATGCTCGTTTTCATTTAGGGACGTTTGTTGAAGGACAAGCTCTTACAATTGCAAACGCACTTCGACGAACTTTACTGTCAGAAATACCTGGCTTTGTAGTTACAAGTGTTGATATTGATAACGCAAGTCATGAGTTTTCCACACTTCTGGGGATACATGAAAGTGTTTTAAATATTCTATTAAATCTCAAACGTATGGCGGTCATGTCTCGAAACGAAAAATCCGTTAATTATTTTTCTGTCTCGCCCCCATACCAATTTAATGCACATATTAATCTGTCTGGGCCCGGTACCGTTACTGCTGCAAATATTAAATTTCCGCCAGAACTTACACCCGTTTTTCCTGATCATCATATTGCACTTTTAAGTTCAGTATCAAATCTAAAAATGGATTTAAATATTGCTTTTTTAGACCCATTACACCCCATAAAACGTTCAACAGAAGACCTAAAAAAACCAACTAATCGGTTTTTTCTGGATACCATTCCAAAACCTGTACGACAAGTCAATTATGGGATTCATGACTCTACAGTACAAAACGCAACCGAATACATCTCATTAGAGATTTGGACTGATGGTAGTATTCATCCAAAACAAGCTTTAGACTGTGCTCTGGAAAAATTAACAACACTTTTTTATGAATTTACACGTCTTGAAAAGCGTACAACTAATTCAATAGTTTAATTTTATAGAAAACCAAGATACCGTAAATTAAGGTTTTCAGTATCAATAACAATATAGTATGTAAATCTTTTACAAGATATTTTTCTTGTTAAATCTTCTACAGGGAGGCTTCTTGATCAAAATGACATATTCAACATCAGACGTATTTCATACTGGTGGAAGAAAAAATGCTCTTGCACATGTTCACTTAGTAGCGGGCTCCGGTACACTTATTACGATTAACGGAAAACCTGCTTCTGCTTATTTCCAAGAAAATGCTGTTTATTTGCAGCATATCCTTACTGCTTATGATATGGTAAAGACAGAAACACAGTTTGATGCTGTGATTCAGGTAACTGGTGGTGGTTTAAGCGCACAAGCACAGGCTATAAGATTGGCTTTATGTAAATCCTTTATTAAGGAATTTCCAAACTTAAGATCGTACTTTAAAAAACGTGGTTTTCTAACACGTGATGCTCGTATCAAAGAGCGTCGAAAATATGGGTTGAAAAAAGCTCGTAAAGCACCGCAGTACTCAAAACGATAATCCATTTTTGTCTTTCAATGACCAGGCAAACCCTGGTCAGAATAACTTGAGAACCGTTTAATTGGTAGTTTTTTAAAAATTAAATTTTATTGATCGCCAATACTTTGTATTGTTACAAGATTCTCAAATAGAGCGCCCTTCTTATCAGGATGACATGGGTGAGAGAGATTTTTTGTCTAAAACTTGATAATTTACTAGAAATTATTCTAGTATGCATTTTTCACGTCTCGTAAAAAAATCAAATGAGACAATTACAAATACAATAGAGGAGATCTTTCATATGTCTATTACAACAAATGAAATTATCGAAAAATTAAAATCAATTACTTTATTAGAAGCTGCTGAACTTGTTGCCCAAATCGAAGAAACATTTGGCGTTGATGCTTCTGCACCAGTTGCTGGTGGTTTTATGGTTGCTCCAGGTGATGCTGGTGCTGGCGCAGCTCCAGCGGAAGAAGAAAAAACAACTTTTGACGTTATTCTAGAAGACGTACCCAGTGACAAACGTGTTCCTGTTTTAAAGGTTATTCGTAATTTAACATCACTTGACTTAAAAGAAGCAAAAGAAGCAATTTCTTCATTACCAAAAACTGTCCAACAAGGTGTTTCTAAAGAAGACGCTGAAACAGCAAAACAACAACTTGAAGAATGTGGCGCTAAAGTAACTATTAAATAACGACATTAATAGTATTCTGGCGAGTTAAATCGCCAGAATATTAAATAAAAGAGTTTCGGGCCCAGTAGGATTCGAACCTACATTGCAATTTTAGAAGAATCATGTCCTATCCCTTAGACGATGGGCCCCTATTAAAACCCCATTCATGGCAAGCGGGCCAGTGTGTATTGATACCTAAATATGGGTTCGGTCTTCATATTGAAAAAAAAGGAAACATTTTTTACAGGATGATATATTGAGACTCTGTATTTTATAATACAGAGTTTCAATAGTGGAATTGGATTATGAATCGTAACCGAAGACACGTTTAAAAAGATCACGAACTTTATCACCAGAATCTATTGATTCGAGTGGATCTTTTCTTAATCTATGTCTTAAGCAAAGTGGAATAACGCGATAAATATCTTCCGGTGTAACGACGTTTCGGCCCTCAAAAGCTGCAATCGATTTACTTGCACGATTTGTTACAAGATCGCCTCGCAAACCATCAACATCTAATTCAGAACAAATTTGAGATATTTTTACCCTATATTCATAGTCAAGTTGAACTTGAGGTAAAAGTGCTCTTGCTTCAATAATTTTTTTCGATAATTGATCTTGTGATTCTTGATACTCCTGACGAAATGCCATTGGCGTCGCATCAAAGCTTGCTCGTTGTTCTACAATTTGAACCCGTAAATCTGGTTCTTTTACAGTACCGATCTGGGCGTGCATACCAAATCGGTCTAATAACTGTGGGCGTAATTCACCTTCTTCCGGATTTCCCGAACCAACAAGAATAAATCGCGCTGGGTGACTAATAGAAATTCCTTCACGTTCAACCGTATTCCAACCAGATGCAGCCGAATCTAATAAGACATCAACTAAATGATCATCTAATAAGTTTACTTCATCAACATACAGAATCCCGCGATTTGCTTTTGCTAGTAAACCCGGCTCAAAAGCTTTAACGCCTTCTGTAAGGGCTTTTTCAATATCAATTGTACCACATACTCTATCTTCTGTAGCACCAAGGGGAAGGTCCACCATTGAAATTTTTTTACGGACAGTAGGTAATATTTCGTTTTTTTGAGTCCGTTCCCTTACTTCTTGACTCATAAGTTCCGGGTCATTTGGGTCAGAATTAAAAGGATCGTCCGCGACAACTTCAATTTCCGGTAATAAATCAACTAATGCACGGACTGTTGTTGATTTGCCAGTTCCACGATCACCCATAATCATAACCCCACCAATTTTCGGGTCAATAACATTAAGGATAAGTGATAACTTCATTTCTTCTTGTCCAACAATAGCTGTAAAAGGGAAAACTGGGCGAGCTTGGTCAAGTGTTTTATCAACCGCTGTTGTCATAGTTTAATTCTCTCCGTATTTAAGATTACTATTCTTCGCAGAATACCTTAGAAATGATATTTTTACGATCTTTTTTGCTGTCGTATCTTGACCTGCGAGCAAATGGCATTTCGTCAATGTTTATAGAATTCAACGTAATTGGTTCTTTGTTCGTCACAGGCAATTTTTTTGATATTGCTAATGTTACAATTTGATTGTGTTGCAGGCCGTGAGAGCGTTAGTCACTTTTAAACACTCTAGGTCAATTTTATTTGGTTATAAACCGATAATTCTCTTATTAAAAATATTATACCTTAGCGTTAAGGTAAAATCAATTTGTAGTCTTTCAACAATACGTAGGATTACGTTATAATAAAGTAAGAAACAATGTAAGCCCGCGCTTTATATTTCAATATAAAGTGTGTGTTGTGAGAAGAAAATTTAACTAATTCTCGTCTAGCATCTATGGCCGAGAAAACATAAGACAAAAAAAATTATGAAAACTTTAGTAAATAAATTACTGAAGCTGTCTCCTTATTGTGTTGCTTTGGCTGTAAGTTTCTTTATTACAACTTCAGCTCATGCGTATCCTATTTTTGCACAACAAAAGTATGCAAGCCCGCGTGAAGCAAACGGTAGAATTGTTTGCGCTAATTGTCATTTAGCACAAAAACCTGTGGAACTGGAAGTACCACAAGCTGTTTTACCCGATACAGTATTCGAGGCTGTTGTAAAAATTCCTTACGATAAGCAAATCAAACAAGTTGCCGCTAATGGGAAAAAAGCTGATCTTAACGTAGGAGCAGTTCTTATCTTACCAGAAGGCTTCGAAATCGCCCCACCAGAACGAATTCCAGAGGAAATGAAAGCACGCGTTGGTAAATTATATTTCCAACCATATGCACCAGAAACTAAAAATATTGTAGTAGTTGGGCCAATTCCTGGTAAAAAATATAGCGAAATGGTGTTTCCTATTTTATCGCCAGACCCAGCAAAAAATAAATCCGTTTCTTATCTTAAATATCCTCTTTATTTGGGCGGAAATCGAGGCCGTGGTCAAGTATACCCTGATGGGTCGAAAAGTAATAATACAGTGTATACTGCTTCCGCAGCGGGAACTATTTCAGCAATAGAACCAGTTGAAGGAAAAAAGGGTGGCTATACTATTACAATTCAAACAGCAGCAGGTGACACTGTTGTTGATACCCTTCCACCAGGACCAGAACTTCTTGTAAAAGTTGGTTCAAAAGTTCAAGCCGATCAAGCACTTACAAATAATCCAAATGTTGGTGGGTTTGGTCAAGGTGAAACTGAAATCGTTTTACAAAACCCAGCACGTATTCAAGGATTATTAGTGTTCTTTAGTTTCGTACTTTTAGCTCAAGTATTCCTTGTACTTAAGAAGAAACAATTCGAAAAAGTACAATTGGCTGAAATGAATTTCTAAGAAACCAAAAGTACTTTCTCTGACTCTACTTTGTAGAGCTACCCAAAATTTATTTCTATTTTGTTCGTGAGGATTAATAAATGGTAACTGTATTTAGTTATATTGGTTTATTAGTAGGTGCCTTAGTTACAACACTAGTGTGCTACATTGGCCTTTTAAAAGTTAAATTAATTTAAAGAGTTCATACGTAAAAAAGTAATATGGTAGAACCTCTCTTATCTGGTATTGTACTTGGACTTGTTCCGGTAACAATTGCAGGCTTGTTTGTCACTGCGTATTTGCAGTATCGACGTGGAGATCAGCTTAATATTTAAGCTGAATCCATTCTCGACTTTCGTCAAGAAAACGAGACCGGTGGCATATTGCAAAGTATGTCTTTGTGGCAATCAGCCAAAAATGTCTATTAAAAACTTCAGTGTTGTGGTCTTAAATTGACCACAATGCAAAAAAAACTAGTAAGTTGAAATTTTATATACGAGTTGCGTATAATACCTTATACATAAACAAACAAAACATTTTTTTTATTGGAATAAAAAATATACGTAGTAAATGATATGTACGGTAAGACGATTTTTTTAATATTGTCAATTGACAATATTTTATTGCGTCAAATCTTATATATCAAAACATTTTTTAAGGAGAGAATCGCTGTATGACTATCGCGATTGGAAAAACTCAAGAAAAACGAGGTTGGTTTGATATTGTTGATGACTGGCTTCGTCGTGACCGTTTCGTTTTCGTAGGCTGGTCTGGATTATTACTTTTACCTTGTGCTTACATGGCATTAGGTGGTTGGTTAACTGGTATTACATTTGTTACATCTTGGTATACTCATGGATTAGCAACATCTTTCTTAGAAGGATGTAACTTCCTTACTGCAGCGGTTTCAACACCAGCAAATAGTATGGGTCATTCATTATTATTCCTTTGGGGCCCTGAGGCACAAGGCGATTTTACTCGTTGGTGTCAACTTGGCGGTTTATGGCCATTTGTAGCTCTGCATGGTGCTTTTGCTCTTATTGGTTTTATGCTTCGCCAATTTGAAATTGCTCGTTCAGTAAAAATTCGTCCATATAATGCTATTGCGTTCTCAGCTCCTATTGCAGTTTTCGTATCTGTATTCTTAATTTATCCTTTAGGTCAATCTGGTTGGTTCTTTGCACCAAGTTTCGGTGTTGCTGCAATCTTCCGATTTATCTTATTCTTCCAAGGATTCCATAACTGGACTTTAAACCCTTTCCATATGATGGGTGTTGCTGGTGTTCTAGGTGCTGCACTTCTTTGTGCGATTCACGGTGCAACAGTAGAAAACACTTTATTTGAAGATGGTGATGGTGCAAACACATTCCGTGCGTTTAACCCAACACAAGCTGAAGAAACTTATTCAATGGTAACTGCAAACCGTTTCTGGTCGCAAATTTTTGGTGTAGCTTTTTCAAACAAACGTTGGTTACACTTCTTTATGTTATTTGTACCGGTAACAGGTCTTTGGATGAGTGCAATTGGTGTTGTAGGTTTAGCTTTAAACTTACGTGCTTATGATTTCGTATCTCAAGAAATTCGTGCTGCTGAAGATCCAGAGTTCGAAACATTCTACACAAAAAACATTCTTTTAAACGAAGGTATTCGTGCTTGGATGGCTGCTCAAGATCAGCCTCATGAAAAACTTGTATTCCCTGAGGAGGTTTTACCACGTGGAAACGCTCTTTAATGGCAGTTTAGTTGTAGGTGGACGCGATCAAGAGTCCACAGGTTTTGCTTGGTGGGCTGGTAATGCTCGACTTATTAACCTTTCTGGTAAATTATTAGGCGCGCATGTTGCGCACGCTGGTCTTATTGTTTTCTGGGCAGGGGCTATGAACCTTTTTGAGGTTGCACACTTTGTTCCAGAAAAACCAATGTATGAACAAGGCCTTATCCTTTTACCGCACATTGCTACTCTTGGTTATGGTGTAGGCCCTGGTGGAGAAGTTGTTGATACATATCCGTACTTTGTATCGGGTGTATTACACCTTATTTCATCTGCTGTTTTAGGTTTTGGTGGTATTTATCACTCACTTATCGGGCCTGAGACGTTAGAAGAATCTTTCCCTTTCTTTGGTTACGTGTGGAAAGACAAAAACAAGATGACAACTATTTTAGGTATTCACCTTGTTATCTTAGGTCTTGGTGCATGGCTACTTGTTTTTAAAGCTATCTATTTTGGTGGTGTATACGATTCATGGGCACCGGGCGGTGGTGATGTACGTACTATCACGAACCCTACCGTAAACCCAAGTGTAATCTTTGGTTACATTTTAAAATCCCCTTTTGGTGGTGATGGTTGGATTGTAAGTGTTGATAATATGGAAGATATCATTGGCGGTCATATTTGGATCGGTACAATGTGTATTTTTGGTGGTATTTGGCATATTTTAACAAAACCTTGGGCATGGGCTCGCCGTGCTTTTGTATGGTCAGGCGAAGCGTATCTTTCATACAGTTTAGCATCAGTTTCTTTAATGGGATTTGTTGCTTGTTGTATGGCATGGTTTAACACAACCGCATATCCAAGTGAATTTTACGGTCCTACAGCTGCAGAAGCTTCACAATCACAAACATTTACGTTCCTTGTACGAGATCAACGTCTAGGTGCTAATGTAGCATCTGCGCAAGGTCCAACAGGTCTTGGTAAATACCTTATGAGATCACCAACTGGTGAAATCATTTTTGGTGGTGAAACTATGCGTTTCTGGGATTTCCGTGGTCCATGGCTTGAACCACTTCGTGGTCCAAACGGTTTAGACTTAAATAAACTGAAAAATGATATTCAGCCTTGGCAAGAACGTGAGCTGCTGAATACATGACTCATGCCCCATTAGGTTCATTAAATTCCGTAGGGGGTGTAGCAACTGAAATTAACGCGGTGAACTTTGTATCACCACGTAGTTGGTTAGCAACATCACATTTTTGTTTAGGATTTTTCTTTTTCGTTGGCCATTTATGGCATGCTGGTCGTGCTCGTGCGGCTGCTGCAGGTTTCGAAAAAGGTATCGATCGTGATAATGAACCAGCACTTTCAATGCGTCCGTTAGACTAAATCTTACGATTATGTTAAAAAATTTGCTTCATGTGAAATATCACAAAGTTTTCGCTTTGTAGCTCAAAGAGCAAAGCTCCCTCTTAAGAGGGAGCTTTGTTAATATTTGTGATTTTTATTTAATATTTTCTGGAAACATATTTCCAGAAGATGGAATTACGCTTGTTTTCGTTTCTGATTTTGGCTACAATCTTTGATAGTTAAATCTCTGCTTTATTTTTTATTTAAGTGTTACAAAAAAACCTGACGATATTACAACAAAGGAGCGGTGACAGAGAGGTCTATCGTACCGAATTGCTAATTCGGCGTAGTCCAAAAGGCTACCGAGGGTTCGAATCCCTCCCACTCCGAACCACTCCGAATAAAAAATAAGAGTATTTTAGCTGTGTCTCATTCGGAAAAACTATTTTTTTAATGATTACGCTTTTTTTATTGATGACAAAATACAACTGTGGCAAACGAAAATAGGTGCGTATTTAACGTTATTCATAGGGAATATAATTTATTGTTCTATAATTCATTTTTGTTTGGAACTCACCCCCGTCAATCTGGTCAAAAATGCCACGATGACGCAATATATAGCATTGTGTCATCGAATATGATATACTAGTGATTAGTAGTAGCTTATAAATTACATACATTATTAAACAACGTTTATGTTGACACTGAAAATCTTTGTATACACAGTTGTTACATTTTTTGTTTCACTATTTGTTTTTGGATTTTTATCAAACGATCCAGGTCGTAACCCAGGACAAAAAAATCTTGATTAATCGTTTTTTATTAGTTTAAATTGCGATCAATGAAATTTTCTGTAAAGCAACTTTTCAACAAGTTGCTTTACAACAGTTTCCGTGAAAAAAAAATATTTTTTTTCACGCTTGGGATTCTTGTGCAAAACACTTGCGTTGTACCAAAATATATAGTTATAAGTAAATGAAATTCAACAAGCATTAAACCGTAGACTCTTTTCTTGTCCGAATGAAGCAGACTTTTATAATATTATTATTAGAATATCATATCAATACTATAGTAAAAATATAAGTGGAGACTTTTTTTCATGCCACGTTCCCAACGAAATGATAACTTTATTGACAAAACTTTTACAGTCATAGCTGATATTTTATTAAAAATATTACCTACTTCAAATCGTGAAAAACAAGCTTTCAGCTATTACCGAGATGGCATGTCTGCACAGTCGGAAGGTGAATATGCCGAAGCTTTACAAAATTATTATGAAGCTTTAAGATTAGAAACGGATGCTTATGACCGCAGTTATATTCTCTATAATATAGGTCTTATTCATACAAGTAATGGTGATCATGCGCGTGCATTAGATTATTATTATCAAGCTTTAGAACGTAATCCTTCTTTGCCGCAAGCTTTAAACAATATTGCAGTAATTTATCATTATCGAGGTGAGCAAGCTTTAGAAGATGGTCAATTAGAAATTTCAAAATTATTGTTTGATAAAGCAGCAGATTATTGGCGGGAAGCTATTCGTTTAGCCCCCACAAACTATATTGAAGCACAAAACTGGCTTCAAATGACCGGGCGTGTTTAACTCATAATTTAAACCGAAAAATAAATTAAAATTCTATTCTTCTTTAAGGTTGATTTCAATGACCTTAAAGAAGAATAGAATTTTAATTTATTTTTTATTACTTCACTAATTGAAGTAAGCTTGTAACTCAGTGGATTAAGAGTACGTGTTTCCGACACACGATGTCGTGGGTTCGAATCCCGCCAAGCTTAAATTATTATTTGTGAAATTCAAAATAAATCGAGTATAATATTCAATGTAATCTAAGTACTATAAGCCTGCTTAACTCAATTGGCAGAGTATCGGTTTTGTAAACCGAAGGTTATCGGTTCGACTCCGATAGTAGGCTATTTAATAAATGTAATTTTATTATAGACATATTATATTAGAAATATTTTGTTTATAAAATAGTGTTTAGTCTTGTCAATATAGACTTTTTTCGTCATAATCACTATAGTAGCTTTTTAAATGATTGATAACAAACAAAATTAACACACAAAATTTTTATATTTCATGACACAAAAAATTACATTAGAAGAAATGATCCAAAGCGGAATGCATTTTGGACATTTTACTCGTGAATGGAATCCTCGGATGGCTCCATACATTTATGGCGAACGGAATGGGCGTCATATTTTAGATCTTGTTCAAACACATTATCTGATGGGAAAAGTTTTGAGTTTTCTAGAGGATAATGCTGCAAAAGGAAAAACGTTTTTATTTGTTGGAACAAAAAAACAAGTTGCACCTTTAGTAGCGAAAACAGCTTTAGCGTCGCAAAGCTATTACGTGAATCAAAGATGGTTAGGCGGAATGTTAACAAATTGGCGTACCATTCAAAAATCTTTGAATAAACTCCAAGAATATCGTCAAGCTGAAGAACGCGGTGACTGGAATTTATTAAAAAAACAAGAGGTCGCTCGAAAAAAACGTGAACAATTGCGTTTAGAGAAATATCTCGGTGGTTTAGAAAAAATGTCTAAATTACCGGGTGTTGTTGTTGTTATTGGTCAACCCGAAGAAATTCACGCAGTTCGCGAATGTCGTCAGCTTGGAATTCCAACAGTAACTCTATTAGATAGTAATTGTGATCCTACACTAGCAGATTGGTTTATTCCAGCCAACGATGATTCTGTCTCAGCTGTGCGTTTAGTTCTTGGGGCTTTTGAGAATGCTATCGTTCAAGGAAAGAAAAAATTTCAAGAACGTGAAACATCTCGAAATACACGCCAGCAATCACAACAAGTTGTACGTAAAAAATCGAATTCTGCTACACCACAACCCAAATCTCAATAAAAATACAAAATCTATATACTAAGCGAAACGATTTAGTTTTAGTTTTGTAAAAAAAATTAGAAAAAAAAGAATCACACTGTGTTAGCCAACCGGTTGAGAAAATTTTATTTTGTCAAAAGCGGAGAACAGGCCACATAGTTGACTCAAAAACACCCAGAAATACTTTTAAAAACGTTGGAGTAAATTATATGACAAATGTCTGGTTTGATGTAGCGGAAGTATCTGTAGGCCAACATTGGTATTGGCAACTTGGCGAATATCAAGTTCACGGTCAAGTTTTAGTAACCTCATGGATTGTCTTAACAATCATTGGTGTTATTGCTTTTCTTGGCAATACAAACTTAAAATCGATCCCTGAGGGACTACAAAACGTTACTGAATACGTTACTGAATTTATTCGTGACTTAGCAAAAACTCAAATTGGTGAAGAAGATTATCTAAAATGGGTTCCTTTTTTAGGTACAATTTTTCTATTTATTTTTGTATCTAACTGGTCAGGAGCTCTCGTACCGTGGCGTGTTTTAGAAATACCGAACGGAGAATTGGCTGCACCTACTAACGATATTAATACCACAGTCGCGCTTGCACTTCTTACCTCGATTTCTTATTTTTATGCCGGTATAAGTAAAAAAGGTTTGGGATATTTTAAACGCTATATATCTCCCGCAGCATTTCTTTTACCAATTAATGTACTAGAAGATTTCACGAAACCACTTTCACTTAGTTTCCGACTTTTTGGTAATATTCTTGCTGATGAACTTGTAGTAGGTGTATTAATTACTTTAGTACCGCTTGTTATTCCTATTCCTATTATGTTACTAGGGTTATTTACAAGTGCTATTCAAGCTCTTGTTTTCGCAACACTAGCAGGGGCTTATATTGGTGAATCAGTAGAAGACCATCATTAAAAAAACATCCTTTTATAACGAAATTCCTATACAACAATAGAATTTCATTGTTATTAAAGGCCTAACATCTATTTTTGTTTGTTTGTAACGTACTTTGTTTACAAAAAAGACTATATTGTATACATTACGTTCTATAAAAATCTTTCAACATTTCTTGATATTATAAGTAATATTTCACGATATCTCGTCTTCTAGAGAATCTAAAATGAATTTATATTGATTCTAGTGACCATATTAGACGTGTCTTTCCCAAAAAAGCTAATAGCGTTTTGTGTTGGGCAAAGAATTGCTACAATAAGAGAAAAGTTCTCATTAAAACTATTTTCAGGCTTTTCAGTCGAAGAAACTAGATTTCGTCACAGAAATGTTAAGAGAGCCACGTGAAGCTTTCGCCATAATTGTCGTTATAAAAATTTTAATACTTAGTATCTAGTTTTTATAACGACCTTTTATGGATAAATCAGAGTAAAATTTTATTTTTACTCTTCGAAGTTATCTTCGATATCCGAATCGAAAAGTTGAACGGTCGCTTCGTTACTGAAGCTATCCTATTAAAAATTTATTGGAGGTTTAACCCTTATGAATCCACTTATCGCTGCTGCAAGTGTTATCGCTGCTGGTCTTGCTGTAGGTCTTGCTGCTATTGGACCTGGTATGGGCCAAGGAACTGCTGCTGGATATGCAGTAGAAGGTATTGCTCGTCAACCTGAAGCAGAAGGGAAAATCCGTGGTGCTCTTTTATTAAGTTTCGCGTTCATGGAATCTTTAACAATTTACGGTCTTGTTGTTGCTTTAGCTTTATTATTCGCTAACCCGTTTGTAGGCTAAATGAAATTTGCGGCGTAGTAGCATCTACAATCTATCATGTTATTTCGTCAACAAAGTGGCCAAAAACAAAAACTTTAGAGTTCCGAAAGTGAATACGATCGGAAATAGCGATTCTCGCTCTCATTGAGCGAGAAGAGAGACAACTGCGAATCTCTTGGCATACTACCAAAAGTGTTTTCTTTTTCCTTTTTTTATAAAATAGAAAGCTTCTCTTGTAAGTTTGACACGGAAGACTCAGAATCTAAGATAGTCTGTATTGCTGAAATAATAATATAGACTATCTTAGATTTTTTTTATATCGATATAGTACAGGAACTCTCCGTAGTAATTTGTTAAGAATAAAAACAGGCTTTTGATATACTACTGTTTTGTTATAGCACCATACTATGGAACATACTTTCTTAGCTTTTGCTAAGGAAGCAAAATCCTGATAAATTGATGTAATAAAATGTCTCGATAAAAATTTTTTATCTAAAAGTAGACTACAAGGATTCTTATGCTTTTCAGCACTTCATTGATGTTTGCGGGGCATTTTGGTTTGAATACGAATATTCTTGAAACCAATGTGCTAAATTTAGCCGTTGTGCTGACCGTCGTGATAACCTATGTGGGTGATGCTTTGCGAGGTCTTCTTGCGAATCGAAAACAAAATATTTTAAATAATTTTCGAGAAGCCGAGCAACGTGCTTCAGAGGCTCAAGACAGATTAAATCAAGCACGAACCCAACTCGAACAAGCGCAAGCAAAAGCGAAACAAATTCGTGAACAAGCTCTGGTAACAATCGAACAAGAAAAAAATCAAATTGTTCGTCAAAACCAAGAGGATATTAAACGTCTTAGCATTCTTCAACAAGAAACTTTACAACTCGAGCAACAAAAAGCTCAAAATGAGTTGGCGCAAAAATTAGTACGATTAGCATTGCATCAGGTTCGAGAGAAACTTACTCAGCGCTTGAATTCTTCTATTCATAGTGCTGTAAACAATTTCCAAATCGTGCTCTTCACTAACTATAAAGCTTAGAAAAGAAATTCCGTTCTCGCCTTTCGCCAAGAAAGCGAGACCTTGGCACGCTGCCAACTAAGTGCCCTTCTTATCAGAAAGGCTCTTTTGAATGAACTTCTAAGCTCAGAGAAAGATTCGACCGAAGCAATCAAACAATTATCTAATACTATCGTAATCCCAAGTTTTTGGGACTGGCAGGAGGCAGTTCAGCACACATGGTAAAAATCAGACCTGATGAAATCAGCAGTATTATTAAACAACAAATTGAACAGTATCAACAAGAAGTAAAAGCAGTAACAGTAGGTACTGTCTTCCAAGTAGGTGATGGTATCGCCCGTATTTACGGTCTTGATAAAGTAATGGCTGGTGAATTACTGGAGTTTCAAGACGGAACTATCGGTATTGCTCTAAACTTGGAAGCAAAAAACGTTGGTGCTGTATTAATGGGTGATGATACCAACATCCAAGAAGGTACGTCAGTACGCGCAACAGGTAAAATCGCTCAAATTCCGGTAGGTGACGGCTATTTAGGTCGTGTTGTAAACTCATTAGCACGTCCTATTGACGGTAAAGGTGAAATTGCAACAACTGAAACTCGTTTAATTGAATCACCAGCTCCTGGTATTATTTCACGACGTTCAGTGCATGAACCATTACAAACAGGAATTGTTGCTATTGATGCAATGATTCCAATCGGTCGTGGTCAACGAGAACTTATTATCGGTGACCGTCAAACTGGTAAAACAGCAATTGCTGTAGACACTATTCTTAACCAAAAAGGAAAAGATGTAATCTGTGTCTATGTTGGGATTGGACAAAAAGCATCTTCTATTGCACAAGTAGTAAATACACTACAAGAGCGTGGTGCAATGGATTACACAATTATTGTTGCCGCAACAGCGGATTCACCAGCAACATTACAATATCTTTCCCCTTATACCGGTGCTGCTTTAGCAGAATACTTTATGTATAAAGGTCGCCATACACTTGTTATCTATGATGATTTAACAAAACAAGCACAGGCATACCGTGAAATGTCCCTTTTACTTCGTCGTCCACCAGGACGTGAAGCATACCCAGGAGACGTTTTTTATCTTCACTCACGTTTATTAGAGCGCGCAGCTAAATTAAACGACGAATTAGGTAGTGGTAGTATGACAGCTCTTCCAGTTGTTGAAACACAAGAAGGTGACGTTTCTGCATATATTCCAACAAACGTTATTTCCATCACAGATGGTCAAATTTTCTTATCAGCTGATATTTTTAACTCGGGTATTCGTCCAGCAATTAACGTTGGTATTTCTGTATCTCGTGTAGGTTCAGCTGCACAACCAAAAGCTATGAAACAAGTAGCTGGTAAATTGAAATTAGAACTTGCACAATTTGCTGAATTAGAAGCATTTTCACAATTCGCATCTGATTTAGACGCTGCAACTCAAAATCAATTAGCACGTGGACAAAGATTACGTGAACTTCTTAAACAACCGCAATCTTCTCCGCTTTCACTTGCAGATCAAGTTTCAAGTATTTATGCGGGTACGAATGGTTATTTAGATCGTGTCCCGGTAGATCGTGTTCGTGATTTCTTAGTAAGCTTACGTAGCGCTTTAGCGACGACAAAATATGTTGAAATTCTTAGTTCAACAAATGCACTTACTGACGAAGCTCAAGCTATTTTAAAAGAAAAACTTAATGAGTGTGTTGAAGAATACGCAACATCGGCTAAATAATTAATGTTATTTCTTTTGAAGAGAGTCGTTTAATATGACTCTCTTCAATATGTATATACAATGAAAACCCTTCTTTTTTTTTGTCGCAGGACAAACAGATGAAATCATAAAACTCATTTTTACCACTATTCAATATCGCATTGAAACAGCTTGTATTTTTTATGTCTCTCAGTTACCATACCTACGAGATATTTTTTTGGCTTTTTATTTTATGTGATTCTGAAGAAAACAAGACAACGTGTAAGGGAGTTTTATTGTTCAATATCAAATAATTAGTAAAAGATGCCTGCTTAGCTCAGCTGGTTAGAGCGTCCGTCTCATACGCGGATTGTCACTAGTTCGAATCTAGTAGCAGGCACCAAAAAACTTCAGCGGGTGTAGCTCAGTGGTAGAGCGGCACCTTGCCAAGGTGCATGTCGCGCGTTCGAATCGCGTCACCCGCTCATAAGTGTCAGTAATACTAGAAATAGTTCATTGTCTTACTCGTTCGATGCCGAACGGGTAAGAGAAAAGTAGATATAAGGTAAAGAATGGTTCCTGTTGCGATTTTTAACTATAAAGTTAAATCGACGTTGGTTTAACTTCAACTACCAACTAGCTTTTGTAACCCCAGGTAATAACCCTTCTGAAGCGTATTCGCGTAAAACATGACGAGAGAGGCCAAAATCACGATAATAACCTCTTGGGCGTCCAGTAATACTACACCGATTACGAAGACGAACAGGTGCACTGTTTCGTGGTAAATTTTGTAGTTGACGATGGAGTACAAGTTTTTCTTCCATCGACACTGCATTTTTAATTAATTCTTTTAATGTTTCGCGTTTGAGCGCGTATTTTTGAATTAATAATGATCTTTTCCGATCGCGTTCAATCATACTTTTTTTTGCCATATTATAAAAAACCTCTCTTATTTTTCTTTAAGCACTTGCTAATTACTCGTATAAAAAGCGCCTACATTGTGTATTGTACCGGTAGTGTATTATTTATAATTTCACTCATTCATATGATAGTCGAAAAATAAAAAAAAAGCAACTCACTCATGTAGAGTTTTGCTCCAACATTCTCGTGCCATGCTGGTACAACAAAATGCTATTTCGGCAAAAGTATATCTCTTCCTAGAATACAGGTGGTACAAGGTCTCTAGAAAGAAAAGACTCTTATGAAGTCTGACCTTTTTTGTTACTAGTAAATTGGATATCATCCGTTTCCGCGGAAAGAATAGAAACTTATTAGTGGACTATTTATATTCGGGAATGACGGGATTCGAACCCGCGACTTTCGCCGTGACAGGGCGATGCTCTGTACCGCTGAACTACATTCCCAGTGCTACGTAGGAAAGTATACCAAAAATATTTGGCCTTTGTCAAGATTCATCACGAAATATAGAATAAAAAACCGTTACATACTGTCAAGTATGTCTCCCACCATGAGGTAAATCGACTTGCTATACACCCTGAAATGAAGTTGAGGCCTTTTCAAAAAGATATGAATTAGTTACAATACACCCGTGACAACATAATTTAAATTACGTTTCTAGTATCGTAAATCAAGCACAAATGTTTATACAACCCTTTTTTTATTGTGTCAAAAACTAAAACCCAGCAAGCATATTTTTTCTCGTAGCTATTTTTTACGGCACAAATGCTTTGGTTCATGAGAATGACAAAAAGAGGCCCCTTATCTTTAGTTTCCGTATAAGCATCCATGGCAGAGTGGTCGAATGCATCGCACTCATAATGCGATTCCGGAAGGACGTCGTTGGTTCAAGCCCAACTGGATGCAACGTTACCGTGGTCGAAAAAAACCAACGAAAGACATCTTTTTTGACACAACGAATCCGTGTCACAATAATGATACGGTATGTACTCTATTACAATTATCTTACGGGACGTATAATCCCGCAAGATAAAAAATAAAATTAAAAAAGAGAATTAAAGAGTATCGATAGTTTCGAATTCAAATTTAATTTCTTTCCAAACTTCACAAGCAGCAGCTAATTCAGGACTCCATTTGCATGCAGCACGAATTACGTCACCACCTTCACGAGCAAGGTCACGACCTTCGTTACGAGCTTGTGTACAAGCTTCTAAAGCAACACGGTTTGCAGCAGCACCTGGTGCGTTACCCCAAGGGTGACCTAGAGTACCACCACCGAATTGTAGACATGCATCGTCACCGAAGATTTCTACAAGCGCTGGCATGTGCCATACGTGAATACCACCTGAAGCAACTGGCATAACACCTGGTAAAGAAGCCCAGTCTTGAGTGAAGTAAATACCACGACTACGATCTTTTTCGATGAAGTCATCACGCATTAAATCAACGAAACCTAATGTTACTTCACGTTCACCTTCTAGTTTACCTACAACAGTACCAGAGTGTAAGTGATCACCACCTGATAAACGAAGAGCTTTTGCTAAAACACGGAAGTGCATACCGTGGTTTTTTTGACGGTCAATAACAGCGTGCATTGCACGGTGAATGTGTAATAAAAGACCGTTATCACGACAGAAATGAGCTAAACTTGTGTTTGCAGTAAAACCACCAGTGATGTAATCGTGCATAACAATAGGTACACCAAGATCACGAGCACAAGCAGCACGTTTGAGCATCTCTTCAGATGTAGCTGCAGTTGCGTTTAAATAGTGACCTTTGATTTCACCAGTTTCAGCTTGCGCTTTGTAACTAGCTTCAGCAACGAATAAGAAACGGTCTCTCCAACGCATAAATGGTTGAGAGTTTACGTTCTCATCATCTTTTGTAAAGTCAAGACCACCACGTAAACATTCGTAACAAGCACGACCGTAGTTTTTAGCAGAAAGACCTAATTTTGGTTTGATTGTACAACCTAGTAAACCACGACCATACTTGTTAAGTTTATCACGCTCAACTTGAATACCATGCGGAGCACCTTGGAATGTTTTACAGTATGCAGGTGGAATACGAAGATCTTCTAAACGTAATGCACGAAGAGCTTTGAAACCGAATACGTTACCTACAATTGATGTAAATAAGTTTGTTACAGAACCTTCTTCGAAAAGATCGATCGGGTATGCAATGTAAGCGATGTATTGGTTTTCTTCACCCGGAACTGGTTCTAGGTCATAACAACGACCTTTGTAACGGTCTAATGTAGTTAAACCATCAGTCCATACTGTAGTCCAAGTACCTGTTGAAGATTCAGCTGCTACCGCTGCACCACATTCTTCCGGCGGTACACCTGGTTGAGGTGTCATACGGAATGCTGCAAGGATATCAGTATCTTTTGGTTGGTAATCAGGAGTGTAATAAGTTAAACGGTAGTCTTGTACACCTGCTTTGAAGCCTGCAGATGCTTTAGTTTCAGTTTGTGGAGCCATTCTAAAGAAGTAGTTCTTTTTTGCGATCTTGCAATCCGCCCGAAAATATGTTTCTCGTATGAGAACTCTTTAAGGAGTGCCTGTTAAAAACAGACCTCACGATATAATTTAATTATATCAACTTACTGAGAGCATACCATTTTACCAAAAATTGAAAAAACTGAAACAACATTCGTTTTTCCAGAATTCTATATAATGTTTTGCTTTATACAAAGAATACCATATTTTTCGGTTTGACACAAGAGCTTTTCATCGCCACCCATATTGTCTCGTCTTTGGATGAAAAAGCGAGACTGGTAGAGCAAATTTCGAGTAATTTCAAGAAATAAATGCCGTGTCTGTGATCCGGACCCCCGTAGCATACTATTAAATATATCTATAAGTACTAACTTTTCTGGGAGTTATACAAAAAATAAACTTCGAACGGGAATAAACCCGTTCGAAGTAAACGATGAACGAAGACAAAAAACCTAAGTCTTAACCGTTGATTGAAGGAGCTTCAACTACAGCTAAATCTAATGGGAAGTTGTGAGCGTTACGTTCGTGCATAACTTCCATACCAAGGTTAGCACGGTTGATGATGTCAGCCCAAGTGTTGATTACACGACCTTGTGAATCTACAACAGACTGGTTGAAGTTGAAACCGTTAAGGTTGAATGCCATAGTAGAAATACCTAAAGCAGTAAACCAGATACCAACTACTGGCCAAGCAGCTAAGAAGAAGTGTAATGAACGAGAGTTGTTGAATGAAGCGTATTGGAAGATTAAACGACCAAAGTAACCGTGTGCAGCAACGATGTTGTAAGTTTCTTCTTCTTGACCGAATTTGTAACCTGCGTTAGCAGATTCGTTTTCAGTTGTTTCGCGAATTAGTGAAGAAGTTACAAGTGAACCGTGCATAGCTGAGAATAATGAACCACCAAATACACCAGCAACACCAAGCATGTGGAATGGGTGCATTAAGATGTTGTGCTCAGCTTGGAATACGATCATAAAGTTGAAAGTACCAGAGATACCTAAAGGCATACCATCAGAGAAAGAACCTTGACCGATAGGGTAGATGATGAATACAGCTGTAGCAGCAGCAACAGGTGCTGAGTAAGCAACAGCGATCCAAGGACGCATACCTAAACGGAAAGAAAGTTCCCACTCACGACCCATGTAGCAGCAAACACCTAGGAAGAAATGACATACGATAAGTTGGTAAGGACCACCATTGTATAACCATTCGTCAAGAGATGCAGCTTCCCAGATTGGGTAGAAGTGTAAACCAATTGCGTTTGAAGTTGGAATTACAGCACCAGAAATGATGTTGTTTCCGTATAGTAATGAACCAGATACAGGCTCACGAATACCATCGATGTCTACAGGAGGAGCAGCGATGAACGCAATGATGAATACTGTAGCAGCAGTTAAAAGAGTAGGGATCATTAAAACACCAAACCAACCGATGTATAAACGGTTTTCAGTGCTAGTTACCCACTCACAAAAGCGAGCCCAAAGGCTAGTGCTTTCACGTCTTTCTAAAATTGCAGTCATAATTAAAACCTTTTTTGTTTTTTCCTATAAGAAGGAATTTTTCCCAAAATTGGATGTTTCCAATTTGTTAAATAAAGTATATCAGACAGATTCTTAAGGCACAAATAAATTTAATAATGTTATTAAGTTAAACAAAAGTGCTAGATACTTGGCAGCATGGCGCAGAACCTATAATACTATGTACTCTAGCGAGTCAAGAGACTTGTGGCAATAATATCTTTTTGTGATATACTACCGCTCCTTGGCTTGCAGCCAAGCAGGCATTATGTCCTTTGGAAAAGAAAATCTTCTGCTAGAAAAATTAAATATCTCGAGCTGGGAAGTCTCGAGATATTCAGTTCCAAAGATTCTATCCTATCTGGGAAACAGAATTACCGTTTGATAATAAAAGCCGGTTTTGGTGTACCTGGCCATAGGAATCCGCCACGTTGTGGCGCTAAATAATCAAATATATTTTCATATGTTTTTCCAAGACCAACATTACTTCTCCGATTTCGAGTTTCCCAGTTTCCAGGTAAAGTTGACAGAGTGTCAAAACGAGGATCACCCGGTGCTTCAAATTCAGATTGCTCTTTATATAACGTAGTATAAGGGATTGAGGTTTGATCTTTTCCTTTTTCAAGAATGTTTTCTGGAAGTGGCCAAGCTGTGAATGTAATTGTGTAACTCGGATTATCCTTTTGTTTTTGATTTGTTATAAGTTTCGGCGACGTTATTGTTGACTGGTAACCTGCTAATGTTCGAGGAAGGAATCGATTTGTTAATACAAATTTTCGAAGTTTATCATCCCAACCGGCATAAAGAGGAGCTGAAATAAAATCATCTAAAAATGGAGATTTTTTAGTTTTTAGTTCAAGAGTTGTTTCTTCGTGATAAGGAGAAAAAACCGGAGTATTTGCAAATGTATAAAGAGGTTGATCATATTTTAATACAAGTGAATTACTATTTTCAGTTGACTCAGGATCTGTTGTTAAAGAAAATAACCTACAAACCGTACGTAGTGTTCCCTTAAATTGTTGGTTATAAACTTTATTAGTAAAACTTTTTGAACCATCAAAAAATGTTTCAAAATCCTTTACGTATGGTAGTTTTGCATAATCACGCAATGAATCATAATAAGCAGCTACCATACGACGTTTCGTATACAAGTCAAATTCAGCATTTCCGTTAAGTCGAAATGTTTTTGGCTGTCTATTTAGAAACAGATCAATATCTAATGCTAATAAATTTTTATAGACCGGATTCGAATAATATTTTTGTTTTATTTTCAAATCAATATTCCCCGGCTCCACCGATGTAGTTCGTAAGAAATCCAACGGAAAGCTTGTATCTTGCATTTCAGAAAATATACTTTCAAGTGGACGGGCGTCATCAGTTGAGCTGGTTGAATCTAGTGCATACCAATCTTGAAATCTTGATTCTTTACTTTCCAGGCGCGAATAATTTGCGGAATCAGAAGAATCAGTCGAAAAAGTAGACTTAATAGGTAACACATTTTTCAATTCACTTTTGCGGCCCGAAGAACCAACTACCTCGTCAGACTTTTGTTTCTTAAAGATTTTTGCAAGACTTAAAAATCCTGCACGTGAATCCGTTACTGTGGAGACTTTATCATATCTCGTTGTCCATTCAAATTCACCGCGATAATTAAGATCTTCAGATCCTACCGGCATTGTACGTTCAGGAAATATCAAATATCGGCCCCTATCGAATGGACTTATATCAATATCAACGCTATCAAACTGACTAGAAATCCCCAAGCCTAAGACTGAATCTTTTACATTATATTGATCAAAGACTGTATTTTTAAAGACTTTGTCCTGTGAAACAAATCCCAAAGGGCCGGTCGTTAAATAATCTAATCCGTAAAAGGGAAGACTACTTAAACTTAATGCAATGGCTAGGACAAAACTTCCAGTATTTATTGTTTGGATAAAAGAACTTAAAAATAAAGGTGTATATCGAATAAACCAATTCTTAACTTGAATGAGGAGTAAACCCCAAAGAAGTGTAAAAAAAATCGAACCTAAGCCGATTCCTACAAGATAGAAAAGATGAGAAAAACTACTTGATGATGTTGAAAGAACATCAAGTGCACTGGAAGTAGGTGCTAAATTAATATTCCCAAGATATTGAAAAATGGCTGTCTGTTCACACCAAGCTAAAACACAACTTGTAGCAAAAAAATTCCAGTATTGCGGTTGCTTCCAACCACTAAACTCACGTAAATTTTCTTGCGTCATTGTATAAACAAGACGAAATATAATAATAACCCCTATTACATAATTTAAAGGTTCGATGGTCAACCACGGTATTAATATACTTCGAAGGCCAAAAATAACACACGCAAGAAATATCCATTGGCCGAAAATATAACCACCAATTGTAAAAGTTGCAGCTGGTATTCCTTTAATAAAAAGGCGTCGTATTGCTAAAATGTGAAGAATTGAAAAAGGAAGAGTAAGAAAAATACTATTACATATTCCGAGAAAAAATGTATTTTCACGAAGACTTGGAATTTCTAAAAAACTAAAAAATACATTTGCTGGGCTTTCTAGAAAGAATATTTCCCTATATAGAGATGAGGATATCTGTGGTATAAGAATAGGTAAAAGAGTAAAATCTCGAATCCACTGAAAACTAATAATATAAATAAGACCAGATTGACTTGTTTTTAAAATGTATCTCAAAGTTTCTGAAAGAAACTCCGTGACCGGAACCACACCTGTCAAAGAATCACTGAGATTATTTAAAACTTCAACATAATCGCGAATTGCAGCTACAAATGACATACTAATTGAGTTTCTGTATATACTAAACAATCGTGCTTTTGGCACAAAATACTATTCTGTCCCGTTCTCGTCTTTCGTCAAGAAAGTGAGACCTGCTATCAAGCAGGCCTCATAGCTTTCGATACTGACACGGGCCTTTTTATCAAGGTGATCACACAGGACAAAATATTTAAAAGTTTTGGGTTTTCAGATAAATAGTATTTTATGAGAATTCTTAAAGATCGTATGACAAAATACCTTTTTGTCAAAAGCATACTTCCAGCAAAACGATATAAACTATCGTATAACAGATTAAGACTGTTCGTTTGATTGTTCTTTTAGTGATTCGGTTGACACAAGATCACTGGAAAGAGATTTTAGAACCATTTTTGCAGTTGCTAGGGCTTTTTGTGCTTGTGTTGCAGCCTGCGCTTTCCATTGTGCTTTACGTAAATTTTTTCTTGTTTTTGATTGTCGTTTTTTCGGCGCGGCCATAATACTCTCCTAATGATATTATAATAATCTTTTTAAAGATAAGATTGCTCGGCAAAATACTATACTATTTTGTGTTATATCATTTGATTTATTGCAAACTCACATCAAGCTTTATTGCTATAATATATTGAATGCAAAAAGACTCGATTTAGAATTTAAAATTATTAATACTTGTATTATACGGGAAAGAAGATAGCTCGTAAAGGCTGCAATACACGAAAGTTTAACAGAAATAAAAGGTTGGTATTCTTACTAGAATACCACGATTTCGTTTTCTTGAGGCAAGACAAGAAAAAACAGCCATTTTTTTTTTCAGACTGCCACGCGCCGAAATACAATAGGACAGGAGATGAGATACGTCTCACCTTCTTAAGGGTATACTGGTCTGCCAACCTTATTTTCCTTAGGATACGACGCGGGGTACTCTTTCGATAAAACAGCACGCCAAGCAATATGTTAGTATTTGCTGGGTACAAAAGAACAACAGAATTTAACAAATACTATATTCTTTTATGAAAAAAAGCCATAGCTATGGAGCCCTTTTCCTAATAAATTAACTCCTAAATAACAAACCCAAATCAAGACAAAACCTAAGCTAGCAATCCATGCCGGTTTAATTCCGATCCAACCGCGTAAAAACCTCATATGCAAATAAACTGCAAATGTTAACCAAGTAATTAATGCCCAGGTTTCTTTAGGGTCCCAACTCCAGTAACTACCCCATGTTTCATTTGCCCACACTGCACCGGATAAAATACCTAATGTTAAAAAACAGAAACCAATGCCAATTGTTCGATAACTAATATTATCGAAAATATTTAATATATTAGTAACTCGCACGTTTTTTAAATTAGATACTTCTCCCAGGTCTTCGATAGGAAATGAGGTATTAACAGGAAAAACTAATTCATTGCCAAGTCCAGTCCCTCTTTCTTGACGAAATGTGAGAACGGGAAAAGCCTGTGTTGTCGTCTCTGATGAAGGTTGCGAATTTGCAGGTATGGATGCCGGCCCCTTTTGCTGTTTTAAAACCGCCTTATCGTTTGTAGTAATATAAATAACAACATAAGCAATGGACATTAACGAACCAACGAGCAATCCCGCATAACTCAACATCATAACACTTACGTGCATAAAAAGCCAATTTGATTGTAAAGCCGGAACTAAAGGTTTCATTTCTTGAAGTTCCGGTGGCAGAGTAAAACCAGTAAACCCTAAAAGACAAGTTAAAATAGGCGAAACCAAAATACCGATAATTTGGTTTTGTGTCATATATTCAATGAATATATAAATAGCGGAGATGCCCCATGCTAAAAAAAGCAGAGACTCATATAAACTACTTAAAGGGAAATGTCCTGATTCTACCCATCTATCTATTAATTGAATAATTAATAAAATATTAATACTTAGAAGTCCAAAAAGGCCAAATTTATGTTTCTGTCCGAAAAATATGGTATTTATCCAATAATATATTGTTGTAAACAAGCTTGTTAAGAATGATATGTTACACAAGTTTGCTTGAAACGCTGAAAAACTTCCTGTCATAGTAAATTATCTTTAAAATAAAATGTTTTCTTGACCGACAAAATATAATTTTGCCAACGTACAAAACCTTTTGTACCTATTATAGGCTATTTTCTAGGGAATTACAAAGGCAAAACGTCATTTGATTTTATTTGCCTTATTTTTATCGGCTTAAAAAAAAATAAAATTTTTAAAAATACGTTGATAAAAACTAAAACTTATTTAAAATTTGTGTAACGTCTTGTTATACAATATACAATAAGAAACAGAGTCGTGACGAGATAGAAAAAAAGTCATTCTTATACGAATGACATGTATTTTTTCACCAGAAATAATTTTGTTTTTCCGTAAAAAACATTTTTAAAAAGTTATAGAAACTCGTTTTAGAATAATAACACTCGTTTATTAAAATACCATTTTGGTATAACAGAATTTGATAGAAGATTTACTTAGCAGGAGTATAAATCGATGAAATTAGCGGTTTACGGTAAAGGCGGTATTGGGAAATCAACCACAAGTTGTAATATTTCGATTGCATTAGCACGTCGAGGTAAACGTGTTTTACAAATCGGATGTGATCCGAAACATGATAGTACATTTACTCTTACAGGATTCTTAATACCAACCATTATCGACACATTACAAGCAAAAGATTATCATTACGAAGATGTATGGCCAGAAGATGTTATTTATCAGGGGTATGGTGGGGTTGATTGCGTAGAAGCAGGTGGTCCGCCAGCTGGGGCTGGTTGTGGCGGTTATGTTGTCGGTGAAACTGTAAAATTACTTAAAGAATTAAACGCTTTTTTTGAATACGATATTATCTTATTTGATGTTTTAGGTGATGTAGTATGTGGTGGTTTTGCTGCACCACTAAATTATGCAGATTATTGTTTAATTGTTACTGATAATGGATTTGATGCATTATTTGCTGCAAATAGAATTGTTGCGTCTGTCCGTGAAAAAGCCCGTACTCACCCATTACGTCTGGCTGGTTTGATCGGCAATAGAACAGCAAAACGGGATTTAATTGATAAGTATGTTGAAGCATGTCCAATGCCGGTTCTAGAAGTCTTACCTCTTATCGAAGATATCCGTGTTTCACGCGTAAAAGGAAAAACACTTTTTGAATTAGCTGAGGCGGAGCCGACTTTAAATTATATTTGTGACTATTATCTGAATATTGCCGATCAACTTCTTTCGCAACCAGAAGGTGTTGTTGCAAATGAACTCGGGGATCGTGAACTTTTTACTCTTTTATCTGATTTTTATTTAAATCCAGGTTCAAAAGCTCAAACTAAAGAAGTTGAATTAGATTTTTTAATGGTTTAATGCTGTTGACAAAATAAAATTGTGTCACATGACGAAAAAACACCGTATGCCACGGGTTTCCTTTCTGGACTTCTGTCAAGAAAGTGAGATCTTGGGGTTTTACAAAGAATTTGTGTCTAAAGAATGGCGCCTTTCGTCAACACTATAATGTATTGCTCCGACTCTAATATGAAAAATACTGGTATACAAGATAAATTAATCTTTGAATGCGAAACTGGAAATTACCATACATTTTGTCCAATTAGTTGTGTTGCCTGGCTCTATCAAAAAATTGAAGATAGTTTCTTTCTTGTTATTGGGACAAAAACATGTGGTTACTTTTTGCAAAATGCGCTTGGTGTTATGATTTTTGCGGAACCAAGATATGCTATGGCTGAATTGGAAGAAGGCGATATTTCAGCGCAGTTAAATGATTATAAAGAACTTAAACGGCTTTGTTTACAAATTAAACAAGACAGAAACCCAAGTGTTATTGTCTGGATTGGTACATGTACAACTGAAATCATTAAAATGGATTTAGAGGGCATGGCGCCTCGACTCGAATCAGAAATAGGTATTCCTATTGTTGTCGCTAGGGCAAACGGCCTCGATTATGCATTTACACAAGGCGAAGATACGGTTTTAGCTGCTATGGTTCATCGGTGTCCGGGTACACCGCCGGTTGAGTTAGACACCCAAATACTTGATAGTAAAGCTGCATCAACGACTACTACTTCTTTTTTAAATAGTTTACAAACAGTATTTTCTGCCAACACTCTTGATTCCGGATCATCTAATTCAACAATCAATATAATAAAACCTCATTCTAAACATCCACCATTAGTCTTGTTTGGGTCTGTTCCAAATACAGTTGCAACTCAATTGACAATGGAACTCGAAAAACAAGGAATTACGGTCTCAGGTTGGTTACCAGCTCAACGTTATACAGATTTGCCTGTTTTAAATGAGGAAGTTTATGTTTGTGGCATTCATCCGTTTTTAAGCAGAACTGCAACAACATTAATGCGTCGTCGAAAATGTAAACTGATAAACGCGCCATTCCCTATTGGGCCAGACGGAACACGAGCATGGATTGAAAAAATATGTTCAGTTTTTTCAATTGTACCTCAGGGATTAGACGAACGGGAAGAAAAAATTTGGTCGTCTCTCGAAGAATACTTAGAATTGGTGCGCGGTAAATCGGTTTTCTTTATGGGAGATAATTTACTTGAAATATCCTTAGCTCGGTTTTTAGCCCGATGTGGTATGGTGGTATATGAAATTGGAATACCATATATGGATAAAAGATTTCAAAGTTCAGAACTTGCTCTTTTAGAAAAAACATGTCAAGAGATGAACATCCCCATGCCGCGTATTGTTGAAAAACCAGATAATTACAATCAAGTTCAACGGATTCGCGAATTACAACCAGATTTAGCTATTACCGGGATGGCTCATGCAAATCCACTGGAAGCACGCGGGATTAATACAAAATGGTCTGTTGAATTTACTTTTGCGCAAATCCACGGATTTACCAACTCACGCGATATTTTAGAACTGGTAACTCGACCATTACGACGAAATAAAGCTTTAGAACAACTTGGTTGGAATGGCCTTGTAAAAAGCTAAATATCGTTGTTTTTCTTGTAAATACGAATTTTGAATGCAATTTCTACCCGTGAGTTGTAAACAACAACTCACGGGTAGAAATTGCATTTGATTTTTATACAAGGTATACTGTTTAAACAGAGAGCAGGGCTTGTAGCTCAGTGGACTAGAGCACGTGGCTACGAACCACGGTGTCGGGGGTTCGAATCCCTCCTTGCCCGAATATAAATAAAATTCCTTACCGTAACTCCTCCCATGACACACTATCAAGTGTGTCTCCTTGGAATTCTGCTATGAAAAAAACGCTTTTTCTAAGAAAAAATAGCTTAGAAAAAAAGCAGAGACTGGCATAAGGGCGGTAGGGGTAGTATAATACTACATAATATTCTAGACCCATTCTAATAAGAATGGCACGGAATGGGATTCCAATGTCACCCTTTTGTTTTTTACACTCAATGTAGAGTTATTAATTTTTATAGTTCAGTTTAGGTTGTATGAAAATAACATTTAGTTGCAAAATATCATTATGTTCTCGTCTTTCGTCGATAAAAAATTATCCAAGAGTTCCTTCTCGTCTTGCGATAAGAAGAAGCGTTCGTATGTGTCAAGCTTTTAACAACACTTTCTGTGGTGCCACAGTCGATGAGACTCTATCCAAACCTGTAGATACGGAAAGTCGCGTTGTCGTTGTAACATCGGGAAAAGGCGGTGTTGGTAAAACAACAACAACAGCAAACTTGGGTATGTCCATTGCCCGGCTTGGTTATCGTGTTGCTTTAATTGATGCAGATATTGGACTACGTAACCTTGATTTGCTCTTAGGATTAGAAAATAGGGTTTTATATACTGCAATGGATATTGTTGAAGGACAATGCCGCCTCGATCAAGCTTTAATTCGTGATAAACGCTGGAAAAATCTTGCCTTGCTTGCTATTTCAAAAAACAGACAAAAATATAATGTAACTCGTAAAAATATGCAGAATCTTATTGATTCTGTAAAAGAACTAGGATTTCATTTTATCCTCATTGATTGTCCAGCTGGAATTGATGTAGGTTTCATTAATGCAATTTCCCCCGCTCAAGAAGCAATTGTTGTAACAACGCCTGAAATTACAGCGATTCGTGATGCTGATCGTGTTGCTGGATTACTCGAAGCAAATGATATTTATAATGTCAAACTTTTGGTTAATCGCGTTCGACCGGATATGATACAAAAAAACGATATGATGTCAGTTCGAGACGTTCAAGAAATGCTTGGAATTCCTTTATTAGGTGCTATTCCAGAAGACACGAATGTTATTATTTCAACCAATAGGGGCGAACCTTTAGTATTAAATAAGAAATTAACCTTATCCGGTATTGCTTTTGAAAACGCAGCGCGTCGACTTATTGGAAAACAAGATTATTTTATTGATCTAAATACTCCATATAAAGGAATGTTTCAAAAAGTACAGGAATTTTTTCTTGGAAATGATTAAGTATTGGAGCGGTTCGATGAAACAATACACATGGGTCATCGAGCCGCAGTGTGTTTATAAAAAGACATAAAAAACCGTAAAATTTCTCGAATGCAATGTACAAGAAGACACTTTTTTGATACTATTTCTGTAAATAAGATAATCCTCAGTAGCTCAGCGGTAGAGCGATCGGCTGTTAACCGATTGGTCGTAGGTTCAAGTCCTACCTGGGGAGAAAAAAAGTTTGCGTACATTATAGTGTTTGCGTACAATATATATATATCTTTAATCTTACACACATGTTTTTGTAGAAGACCTTTGGTCCTTTTTCTGCAAGAATTTTATTTTTTGGAGTTTATACGTTATGTCACATTCTGTAAAAATTTACGACACGTGCATCGGCTGCACTCAGTGTGTTCGTGCATGTCCTACCGATGTTTTAGAAATGGTACCTTGGGATGGATGTAAAGCAAGTCAAATTGCTTCTGCCCCGCGAACTGAAGATTGCGTTGGTTGTAAACGTTGCGAATCAGCATGCCCTACTGATTTTTTAAGTGTTCGGGTATATCTTGGCTCTGAAACAACACGTAGTATGGGATTAGCGTATTAGAATTAGTTTTTACTTACTTGTTCCTTTAGGAACAAGTAAGCAGATCAAGCGTTTCGTTTAACTCCCCAGTTTAAACGCCTCAACAAAAAGTCCTATTAAAAAACCTCTTTTTATTGCATTAAGCAGAAAAAAAAGCCTTTCATTCTTTCGAAACAGAAGAGAATATTTAAAAAAACTGCTAAGTTCGACAATAAATATACTACTGCAAATAATAAGCTCAGGGTACGTTATTGTTTTTGTATACATACCAAACATATTTCCACAAGCAAATGCAACTAAAATGGCAATAATAAGCTCAGAAAGTCGTTTCGCGGGAGGTTTCTTTATGTTTTTTAAGGATTCGAAAATGCGTTTTTTGTACATTTTTTTATCTAAATAGAAATGTAACCTACTATTTAATAGAAATTAATAGAAAGATGACAAGCTATTGATGATATGATATCATATCAGCAAGCCTTTGTGACGGAATGGTAGACGTGCCAGTTTTAGGAACTGGTGTCTTATGACGTGTCGGTTCGAGTCCGATCGAAGGCAATAGCAAGACATGTATTTTATATCTTAATACAAGACTAATTAAAAACAAATTTTTTTATAATCTTTTTTCGGCCAAATGACCTTTGGTGACTAGCCTAAAATTGAAAGCCTATCATTCTAGTGACACAAAGAATTTGTGTTAAAAAAAAATAATCCCAGAACAATATTTTTTCTTTTCATTTGTTTAAATATAAAAATCTATATACTCGTTATTGGAGTATATAGAAAAAACATATCTAGCATTAGACTATTTTTCCAGAGGGCCTCCCCTCAAGTATTGTCGCCTCTTCTACGTTTCACTGCTCAGTTCGGGATGGAATAAGGTGGTTCCATAAAAGCTAGAACACTAGATATAAGCAGGTAATGCATATGCGCTGCATATGCATCCTGCTCAGTTATTATTATAAGGTCAAAATCAATGGGTCTATTAGTACAGCTCAGCTAAACGCATTACTGCGCGTACACCTGCTGCCTATCAACCGGCTCGTCTTGCCGTGACCTCATAGGGAGCACTCATCTTGAGGTGGGCTTCCCACTTAGATGCTTTCAGCGGTTATCCTCTCCGCACATAGCTACCCAGCGTTTCCCACTGGCGTGAGAACTGGTATACTAGAGGTGCGTCCTTCCAGGTCCTCTCGTACTATGGAAGGCTCCTCTCAATGCTCCTGCGCCTACACCGGATATGGACCGAACTGTCTCACGACGTTCTGAACCCAGCTCACGTACCGCTTTCATGGGCGAACAGCCCAACCCTTGGGACGTACTACCGCCCCAGGTTGCGATGAGCCGACATCGAGGTGCCAAACCTTCCCGTCGATGTGAACTCTTGGGGAAGATCAGCCTGTTATCCCTAGAGTAACTTTTATCCGTTTAGCGACGGCCCTTCCACACGGAACCGTCGGATCACTAAGGCCGGCTTTCGCCCCTGCTCGACTTGTAGGTCTTGCAGTCAAGCTCCCTTCTGCCTTTACACTCTACGGCTGATTTCCGTCCAGCCTGAGGGAACCTTTGCACACCTCCGTTACCTTTTAGGAGGTGACCGCCCCAGTCAAACTGCCCACCTGAAACTGTCAAGCGTCCTGCTTCAAGGACCGCTATTAGAATTCTAGCTCCTCCAGAGTGGTCTCTCACTGTTGGCTCCAGTAAGCCCAAAAGCTTACTATCAACGCCTCCCACCTAGACTGCGCAAGAAGAGCCCGAACCCAATTTCAAGCTACAGTAAAGCTTCATAGGGTCTTTCTGTCCAGGTGCAGGTAGTCCGCATCTTCACGGACATGTCTATTTCACCGAGTCTCTCTCCGAGACAGTGCCCTGATCGTTACGCCTTTCGTGCGGGTCGGAACTTACCCGACAAGGAATTTCGCTACCTTAGGACCGTTATAGTTACGGCCGCCGTTCACCGGGGCTTCAGTCGTCAGCTTCAGATAAATCTTAACCGACTTCCTTAACCTTCCGGCACTGGGCAGGCGTCAGCCCCCATATGTTGTCTTACGACTTTGCGGAGACCTGTGTTTTTGATAAACAGTCGCCAGGGCCTGGTCACTGCGACCCTCCTTAAAAGAGGGCACCCCTTCTCCCGAAGTTACGGGGTCATTTTGCCGAGTTCCTTAGAGAGAGTTATCTCGCGCCCCTTAGTATACTCTACTAACCCACCTGTGTCGGTTTACGGTACAGGTATTTTGTGTTATACAGTAGTTCGAGCTTTTCTTGGAAGTATGATAGAGAGTTCGAACGAACCAAAGATTCGTTCGGATCATTTCTTAGCTCAAGGATAGTTTTTCTTCTACCTCTCATCACCTCGAGAACTTCCACCGAAATCCAATATCGGCGAACATCTACCTGCTCCGTCCCTCGGTACCAAACACAAAATAGTACAGGAATATTAACCTGTTTTCCATCGACTACGCCTTTCGGCCTCGCCTTAGGTCCTGACTCACCCTCCATGGACGAGCCTAGTGGAGGAATCCTTAGGTTTTCGGGGCATTGGATTCTCACCAATGTTTGCGTTACTCAAGCCGACATTCTCACTTCTGCTTCGTCCACACTGACTTACATCAATGCTTCACCCTATAGCAGAACGCTCCCCTACCGATATCTCATAGAGATATCCCACAGCTTCGGCAGGTCATTTAGTCCCGGACATTTTCGGCGCAAGAACGCTCCACCAGTGAGCTATTACGCACTCTTTAAAGGATGGCTGCTTCTAAGCAAACCTCCTGGTTGTCTGTGCATTCTCACCTCCTTTGCCACTTAACGACCATTTAGGGGCCTTAGCTAGTGATCTGGGCTGTTTCCCTCTTGACGATGAAGCTTATCCCCCACCGTCTCACTGGCTCGAGAATAGCATATCTAGTATTCAGAGTTTGCCACGATTTGGTACAGCTTTCGCCGCCCGCACCGAAACAGTGCTTTACCCCTAGACAGCCTCACGAACCGCTGCGCCTCAACGCATTTCGGGGAGAACCAGCTAGCTCCGAGTTCGACTGGTATTTCACCCCTAACCACAACTCATCCCCCGATTTTTCAACATCGGTGGGTTCGGACCTCCACTTGGTGTTACCCAAGCTTCATCCTGGTCATGGTTAGATCACCCGGGTTCGGGTCTAGAAAAAGTGACTTCAACTGCCCTATTCAGACTTGCTTTCGCTCTGGCTCCGGATATTTGTCCTTAACCTTGCCACTCTTTCTAAGTCGCCGGCCCATTCTTCAACAGGTACGCGGTCAGCATTTAAATGCCTCCCACTGTTTGTCAGCGTAGGGTTTCATGTTCTATTTCACTCCCCTACAGGGGTTCTTTTCACCTTTCCCTCACGGTACTACTTCACTATCGGTCACCTAGGAGTATTTAGCCTTACGAGGTGGTCCTCGCTGATTCACACGGGATTTCACGTGTCCCATGCTACTCGGGATAAACATTATGTATTGCTTCAAAGAAGCTTTCGTTTCTTGGAAAAGTTTTTCAACTACGGGACTTTCACCCTCTTTGGTGCAGGATTCAGCTGCTTCGTTTAA
>Ga0209355_1000022_pt1:0-35000 | contig 92477 bp, 71 predicted proteins | sample LauGreSBDMM110SN_3_FD_187563 | JGI IMG/M metagenome (GOLD analysis project Ga0209355, IMG submission 187563) | Freshwater lake microbial communities from Lake Michigan, USA - Sp13.BD.MM110.SN (SPAdes) (version 2) | ecosystem: Environmental > Aquatic > Freshwater > Lake | place: Lake... | reverse complement strand
GTTAAATCATCCGCAGGTACATAAACTGCTTGGATCGATGTAATACTTCCATCTTTTGTTGAGGTAATACGTTCTTGTAAACCACCCATTTCTGTTGCAAGAGTTGGTTGGTAACCTACCGCTGAGGGCATACGACCTAACAGTGCAGATACTTCTGAACCCGCTTGTACAAAACGGAAAATGTTATCAATAAATAATAAAACATCTTGTTTATTGATATCACGGAAATATTCAGCCATTGTTAATGCTGTTAATCCTACACGCATACGAGCGCCGGGCGGCTCATTCATTTGACCGTAAACAAGAGCTACCTTTGATTCAGTAATGTTTGATTCGTTAATAACTCCAGATTCACGCATTTCCATGTAAAGATCATTCCCTTCACGTGTACGTTCACCTACACCACCAAATACCGATACACCACCATGCGCTTTAGCAATGTTATTAATCAATTCCATGATTAATACAGTTTTACCTACACCAGCACCACCAAATAGTCCGATTTTACCGCCTCGACGATATGGTGCTAATAAATCAACAACTTTAATTCCAGTTTCAAAACAAGACAGCTTTGTATCAAGGTCTACAAATGCAGGGGCAGAGCGGTGAATAGGTAGTTGTTCTTTTGTGTTTACAGGTCCCATATTGTCTACGGGCTCGCCTAGGACATTAAAAATACGGCCTAATGTCGCTTTACCCACCGGAACACTTAATGCACGGCCTGTATCAATAACTTCCATACCACGCATAAGACCGTCTGTAGCACTCATAGCTACCGCTCGTACACAATGGTCACCTAATAATTGTTGTACTTCACAAGTTACAGCAACGTCTTGACCTGCTTCATTTTTCCCGCGAATTGTTAACGCGTTATAAATATTAGGCATTTGGCCAGCAGAAAACGTAACATCTAGAACTGGACCAATAATTTGTGTAATACGACCAATATTTTTTGTTTTTGTAGAAACGCTCATAATTTTTTACTTTATGCTTTATTAGCTGCCTAAAAAACTAGTTAAGAATATTCTGTTTTTCTCTTCTTAACTAGTTTTTTAGGCATGATACCATAGATATTGTGCAAAAAGACATACTGCGACAGATGCCAAAAAATAGCATCGTGAACGATTTATTATGTGTTTTAAATAAAACGCTTAATATATTGTAAGTATGTTTTTTCGAGTATTTGACATCAACTACTTATATTAAGTGAAGCTCTAAATACTGGGAGGATTCGTAGCAAAAATCTACAAATTTTATAATTGTGTTTTGTTATATAAATATCTTGTATATTATATCATGAATTTTTTATAACCTCAATTTGTAATATTAAAATTAAACCGGCGTTAAACAGGTTTCTTTTGTTTTTTAGAACTTAATAAATTGTCCGATAAACCCCTCCCTCGTATTATCGAGGCAGGAGTAATATTATAATACCAAAATACTAACTTGCAACTATCTTTATAGTCTTTCCTTAGAAATTTACTAAGAACGGTTCCTCTTCTTGTCTTACGACAAGAAAAATTCCACAACAAAATGTAACCATTTGACAAGATAGTAAGCCAGTCTTTTTGACACAGATTTTGTTGCACTAGTATGTTGTTTAGACAATTGCCACTATTAACCGAATTTGCCGGACGTCGAAGCGATTAAAAACGCCGCGTATGTTAATACGTATCCAACAGAGAAATGCGCAAGACCTACTAAACGAGCTTGAACAATTGAAAGCGCGACAGGTTTATCTTTCCAACGTACAAGATTTGCTAATGGCGTACGTTCGTGAGCCCAGGCAAGTGTTTCAATTAATTCTTGCCAATATCCACGCCATGAGATTAAGAACATAAATCCAGTAGCCCACACTAAGTGACCAAAAAGGAACATCCAACCCCATACCGAAAGGCTATTCATACCAAAAGGATTATAGCCATTAATAAGTTGCGACGAATTTAACCATAAATAATCACGTAACCAACCCATAATATAAGTTGATGACTCATTAAACTGATTAACATTACCTTGCCAAATACCAAGATGCTTCCAATGCCAATAGAATGTAGTCCAGCCAATAGTATTAAGCATCCAAAAGACAGCCAGATAAAAAGCATCCCATGCTGAAATATCACATGTACCACCACGACCTGGTCCATCACAAGGAAAACTATAGCCGAAATCTTTTTTATCCGGCATTAATTTAGAACCTCGAGCGTCCAACGCTCCTTTTACAAGGATAAGAGTTGTTGTATGTAAGCCTAACGCAATAGCGTGATGCACTAAGAAGTCACCAGGTCCAATTGTTAAGAATAGAGAGTTACTATCACTATTAATGGCTTGTAACCAACCAGGAAGCCAAATACTTTGGCTTGCTACACTTGCAGCACTACCAGAACTAGCTAATAAGAAGTCAAACCCATAAGCTGTTTTACCTTGTGCTGCTTGAATCCATTGCGCAAAAACCGGTTCAATAAGAATTTGTTTTTCTGGTGTTCCAAAAGCTTGCATAACATCATTATGTACATACAGCCCTAATGTGTGGAAACCAAGAAATAAACTTACCCAACTTAAATGAGAAATAACAGCTTCTTTATGTTCTAGCATACGAGCTAAAACATTACCTTTATTTGCTTCAGGATCATAATCACGAATAAAGAAGATCGCTCCGTGAGCAAAGGCACCACACATAATAAAACCAGCAATGTACTGGTGATGTGTATACAGAGCAGCTTGAGTTGTAAAATCTTGTGCAAGAAATGCGTATGGAGGTAATGAGTAGATGTGTTGTGCAACCATAGAACAAATTGTTCCTACGCTTGCTAAAGCAAGACCTAATTGAAAATGTAATGAGTTATTTACAGTGTCAAAAAGTCCTTTATGCCCAGCACCAAGTCCGCCAGCTGGTGGCGTATGTGCTTCAAGAATTTCACGCATACTGTGACCAATACCAAAAATAGTACGGTACATATGCCCAGCAAGAATAAAAATAACAGCAATTGCTAAGTGGTGGTGTGCCATATCACTTAACCAAAGACTTTGCGTTTGAGGATGGAAACCGCCTAAAAACGTTAAAATCGCTGTCCCTGCGCCATCAGATGTCCCAAAAGCGTGCGCTGCTGTATCTGGATTTTCTGCGTAAACGGCCCAATTTCCAGTAAAAAACGGTGTTAAGCCTGCAGGATGGGGTAATACAGTTAAGAAATTATCCCAACCAACATGCTGACCACGAGATTCAGGAATTGCGACATGAACTAAGTGACCAGTCCATGCTAATGAACTTGCACCAAAAAGACCTGCTAAATGGTGATTAAGTCGTGACTCTGCGTTTTTAAACCAAGATAAAGCTGGTTGAAAAGAAGGTTGTAAGTGTAACCAACCCGCAAAAAGAAATAATGTAGAAAGAATAATTAAAAAAATAGAACCAGAATACAGGTCTTGGTTCGTACGCATACCGATCGTGTACCACCATTGGTAAACACCCGACGTTGCAATATTTACTGGACCAGAAGCACCACCACGAGTAAAGGCTTCCACAGCAGGTTGACCAAAATGTGGATCCCAAATTGCGTGTGCTATTGGACGAATATGGAGCGGATCTTGAACCCATTGCTCAAAGTTACCTTGCCATGCAACATGAAAAAGATTACCCGATGTCCAAAGGAAAATAATTGCTAATTGACCAAAATGGGATGCAAAAATTTTCTGATATAGTCGTTCTTCAGTCATGCCATCATGACTTTCAAAGTCATGAGCAGTTGCGATACCAAACCAAAGGCGGCGAGTTGTTGGATCCTGCGCTAAGGCTTGGCTAAATTTTGGAAATTTTGTTGCCATTTATAATTCTCCTTTCATGTACAACCAGAAAAGAATGAAATTGAAATGTGTGTTAGGCGCGTGGTCATTCAATTGTTTTAATTATGACAAAAGAACGGTACACGCACACACAAATCGCACATTATATCGAAGAGTTCTTTGTATAAAAGATAAAAATTGTATCAAATACTAGTACTAACCTAATATTGGAATATATTTTCGCCTGTGTAATTCTGTAATGAATGACAGCAAACACGCTGGTTCCGCTTTTTTGATAAAAATCGAGAACGAACAGGTGTCACGTGACGAAAAAAAGTAGTTGTATATTGGATAACTCTAGCCGACCGCTAAAATACGCGCAAGGAAGAACGACCAGGTTGTTGCGATACCCCCAAGCAGATAATGTGCAACACCTACAGCACGACCTTGTGTAATACTTAATGCTCGAGGTTGGATTGCAGGAGCTACTTTAAGTTTATTATGAGCCCAAACAATTGACTCAATAAGTTCTTGCCAGTAACCACGACCACTAAATAAGAACATTAAACTAAACGCCCAGACGAAATGAGCGCCGAGGAATATTAGACCATATGCTGAAAGGGCAGAACCGTATGATTGAATTACTTGAGAAGCTTGTGCCCAAAGGAAATCACGTAACCAACCATTAATTGTATTCGCACTTTGTGCAAAATTACCACCGGTAATATGCGAAACTCCGTTTGCACCAACTGTACCCCAGACATCCGATTGCATTTTCCAGCTAAAATGGAAAATAACAACTGAAATAGCATTATACATCCAGAATAAACCTAAGAAAACATGATCCCATGCGGATACTTGACATGTACCGCCACGACCCGGACCATCACAAGGGAAACGGAATCCAAGATTTGCTTTATCTGGGATTAAACGCGAACTTCGTGCATAGAGAACACCTTTTAACAGAATAAGTACTGTAACGTGAATGGTAAATGCGTGAATATGGTGAACCATAAAATCAGCCGTACCTAACGAAATAGGCATCATAGCAACTTTACCGCCAACTGCAACAACATCACCACCCCATGTAGGACTTGTGCTCGCTAATGCGTTAGGTGCAGTAAAACCAGGAGCAAGAAAATGCGTATTTTGTACCCATTGAGCGAAAACCGGTTGTAATTGGATAGCAGTATCGGAAAACATATCCTGAGGACGACCTAAAGCACTCATTGTGTCGTTATGGATATATAAGCCAAAACTGTGGAACCCTAAGAAAATACATACCCAGTTAAGGTGTGAAATCATGGCATCACGATGACGAAGAACACGATCTAGAAGGTTATTGTAATTATTTGTAGGATCATAATCACGAACCATAAAAATAGCCGCGTGTGCACCCGCACCAACAATACAAAAACCACCAATCCATGTATGGTGTGTGAAAAGCGAAAGTTGTGAACCATAATCAGTAGCTAAGTACGGATATGGAGGCATTGCATACATATGGTGTGCGACAATGATTGAAAGAGAACCAAAAAGTGCAAGGTTAATTGCTAATTGAGCGTGCCAAGATGTAGTTAAAATTTCATATAAACCTTTATGACCTTCACCGGTGAAAGGGCCTTTATGAGCTTCTAAAATTTCTTTAATACTATGACCAATACCCCAATTTGTTCGATACATATGGCCAGCTACTAAGAATAAAACCGCAATAGCTAGATGATGATGTGCTGTATCGGTTAACCAAAGGCCGCCGGTTACGGGATTCAATCCGCCCTGAAAAGTTAAGAAATCACTGTATTGACTCCAATCAAGAGTAAAGAATGGAGTTAATCCTTTTCCAAAGCTTGGGTATAATTGTGCCATCAATTCCGGATTAAGGAGAAATTCATGTGGTAACGGGATTTCTTTTGGATCAACACCAGCATCAAGAAGCTTATTGATCGGCAGTGAAACGTGAATTTGATGACCAGCCCAAGCTAAACTACCTAAACCAAGTAATCCAGCTAAATGGTGGTTAAGCATTGATTCAACATTTTGGAACCACTCAAGTTTTGGTGCCGCTTTATGATAATGGAACCAGCCAGCGAAAAACATTGCTGCGGCCATTACAAGCCCACCAATTGCTGTTGTATAGAGTTGTAATTCACTTGTAATTCCAGATGCTCTCCAAAGTTGAAAAAAGCCAGAAGTAATTTGAATACCCTGAAAACCACCACCAACGTCTGCATTTAAAATTTCTTGACCCACAATAGGCCAAACAACTTGTGCGCTTGGTTTGATGTGAGTAGGATCCGTTAACCAAGCTTCATAGTTTGAAAAACGTGCACCGTGAAAATACATACCACTTAACCAGATAAAGATAATACCTAATTGGCCAAAGTGAGCACTAAAAACTTTTCTTGAAATTTCTTCAAGATCGCTTGTTTGTGTATCAAAATCATGCGCGTCCGCATGTAAATTCCAAATCCATGTTGTTGTAGTTGGTCCTTTTGAAAGAGCTCTTGAAAAATGACCGGGTTTCGCCCATTTTTCAAAGCTCGTTGCTACAGGATTACGATCAACAACGATTTTTACTTTTTTCGCTTCACGTTCTGGAGGACTGATTGTCATGGCGAAAAATTCTCCTTGTATGAATTCCGTAAAACAGGTTTTTTTACATTTAAAACCCAAAAAAAAGCCGAGACGAAAAAGTATCATTTGGTTTTTTAGTCTCAAAGTTAACTTAGGTTTTCATGTGTCTAAAAAACTGTCAATTTGTCGACCGCTAAAAACATTTTACTAAACACGGTTAAAAGTGTAAAAACGTTTAGCGGTAGATTTTCGAGGAAGAATCGTTTTTTATGTTTTTTAGAAAATTACACGCAAATTTATTGCGTGTAATTTTCTAAAAAACATAAAAAAATAAAAAATGTCTTCGACGAAGGAAATATGATATTTCTTTATAGAATTCCATAAAATTCAAGTGCGTAATGGGTTAATTCCTATGCACCAACAGATTCTTTTGCTGCATACATTACTTCTGTAGTAATTTCACGAATACCATTTTCTCGAGCATACTTCTCAGTATTTCGTTTAATTTTTCCTCGAACAAAACCTGGAATTTTTTGTAACTCATTAAGACCATCTGATGACCAGCTTAACCCCGACTCAGTTGAAAGAGATTTAGTAATAACTTCTTTAGTATCATGCCCGCCAAAAATTTCAAGAAGATGATCTTCCATACCAAGCGTAAAGGAGTTATAAACCAGATCTGCAATCTGGTTTGTACCTTCATAACCAAGAAATGGTCGGTAACCTAAAGGAAAGTTTTGAATATGAACTGGTGCTGAAATAACACCACACGGAATATCTAATCGTTTTCCTACATGACGTTCCATTTGAGTCCCAAAAATCGCCGCAGGCTCAATTCGTGCAATCATGTCAGCAACGTGAGTATGATCATCAGTTATTAATACTTCATCACAAAAGCCTTGTACTTGTTCGCGGAACCAATCGGCGTCGTGTTTACAATATGTTCCCGCACAAACAACGCGAATTCCCATTTCACGCGCCAGAATTTTTGTCATGCTTGCCGCATGAGTTGTATCTCCAAACACAACAGCTTTTTTACCCGTTAAATTTTGACAATCAATTGATCGCGAAAACCAAGCTGCTTGCGAAACATAACGGGTTTGTTGTTCAATGTAATTTTGTATTTTATTAAGATCTGATAGCCCAGGAGATACTTTTTCAAGTATTTCACTAATTTGAGTAACGCATAAACCAGTATCAACTATTCCCATAGGCGTTATTGCTACGTATGGCATGCCAAATTCTTGCTCTAAATATTTAGCTGCCATTAACCCCACTTCACGATAAGGAACAAAATTGAACCAGGCTTTTGGTAGTTTTTTTAAATTTGTTACACAACCACCCTCCGGTATAACTTCATTGACTTCAATACCTAAATCAGCTAACAACCGTTTAAGTTCACGGCAATCATGATGATTGTGAAACCCAAGTGTAAATATACCAATAATATTGGCGGACGGTTTTTCCGTTTTAGCCAGATCTAATGTATTTGTTTTTTTCGCTTTTTCAATATAATAACGAACAATTTGTTCAAGTGTTCTATCGGCGGCTTGTAATTCATTTACACGATAATGATTGACGTCTGCTAAAATGACATCTGATTTGGATTCTAAAGCTGCTCGATTTACAAAATTTTGTAAATCTTCTTGTAAAATACTTGATGTACAGGTTGGTGTTAGTAAAATTAAATCAGGATGTTCTTCTTTATCTTTACGAGTAATATTTTCAACGACTTTTTCTTGTGAGCCGCGCGCAAGAACATGACGATCAACAATACTAGCCGTTACCGGCGTAAAATCACGTTCACGTTCCAGCATTGATCGCATAACATTAAAATAATCATCACCGAGAGGTGCATGCATAATTGCATGAACATTTTTAAAACTACTAGCTACTCTTAATGTTCCAATATGAGCAGGTCCGGCGTACATCCAATAAGCAAGTTTCATAGGTTATTTCTATAACTATATACCACGTACTAGGTATTTTCACAGGAAAAATTTAAAATTTTTTAAGAAAAAATAAAAACAAACTTCAGAGTTTTTTTATTTTTAATACTTCATCAAAAATTTCTTTTATATTATTGTGCCATAAGTCAACGTATAATAAACAAAAACTCATAAAACAGTATTTATATGGTTTTTTTGTTTATTATACGTTGAATGAAAGTATTTAAAATACTAGCAAAAAAAAAATTTCCTAGCATAATAGTACTAAGATGAAGCACGTAACTATTGACCGTTATTTATTATTAATCGTTTTACGAAAAAATAAAAATTTTTTGGTCATAGACAAAAATTAAGACACCATTTGGAGGATTCCCGTGTTATTATTAGCTAAACTCCCGGAAGCTTATGCTGCGCTTGACCCGATTGTCAATGTTTTACCTATTATTCCTGTCCTTTTTATTTTATTAGCGTTCGTTTGGCAAGCTTCAGTAAGTTTTCGTTAATTAAAACTGTTAATAAAAGATTTATTTATTTCCGAAGTCTCCTCTTCCTGTCATTCTAACAACGTCTCGGTCTCTTGACGAAAAGCGGGAACAGACGGCTGCTCGGGATTAACGAAAGCCTATTTCACACGGAACAGCTAGCTGTTTACGTACTAAAATTACGACACGACGAAATTATCATGAACTTCGAGATCATTTTACAATTAGCTGCAATCCTTGCAATCGTAGCGGCAGGCCCGCTTGTGATTGTATTACTTTCCAGTCGTGGTGGAAACCTTTAAATACAACAATATTTCTATTTAAAATTTATGCCTATCGCTGACTATCAAGTATTTACTGCATTATTTCTAGCATTGGCTACTGGTATTTTTGCTGTGCGCCTTGGAGTAGCATTATATAAATAAATATCATAAAAAAGTTAAAAAAACTTTTTAATGTTTTTTATTTGTAGACTACGAAAGATATAATGCTTTTTTCGGGCTTTTCTTTGATCACTATCAAGAATGGCCCGTTAAACTATCTATTTTATTCGTTTAAATACAACGAATGCAATACTTTTGTATAAAAAAGGTATTAATTGGGTTGCCCGGGACTCGAACCCGGAACAAATCGGTTAAAAGCCGAGTACTCTACCATTGAGTTAGCAACCCATGTCATTGAGACAAGAATGTCTTCCTATGAGTTCGTAACAGATATATCTCTATTTATAGAGAACTTCAGAATTATAAATAATTTTATTGTTGATATAAAAAAGTGTATCGATATTGTAACTGTTTTGCAACTTACCGATAGTTTTAAAGATCTACTATAGTTATGACCATGATGACATTCTTAGCAGCATGCCATAGAAACGTGCGTTATTCAGGTGGTCTTATAACAATATTAATCGATGTCATAGGACCACGCTGAAATACGAGACGGGAGACATCCTTAGGGCCGTCTTGGTCGAAGGCCACGGACGTGTGTCTGTGGAAATGTTATACAACAAATGAATTTAAAATCCCTACAGCAAAAACAAGTAGGAACCATAAACCAATTCCTGAAAATACAGTACCTTTGTTTTCAACCCATCCGTCTGGTGTTGCTAATACAACTGGTACACCAATTACTAAAAGAAACGATAACGCAATTAATCCAAATAAAGCTAGTTGGAAAATAAGAAGCATAGCTTTTGTTTCCTTAATCTTGTCAATATATACTAATTTACTATGTTTAGTATACCTCATGCAAAAAAGAAAGTCTTGACCTTTTGAATTTATTTAATTTATTTTTGATTCTAGAAAAAATTTAATTTTGATGCAAAAACAGAATACAGCTATTCTTTCGGCGAAATGCTATTTTGTTACAAGAGAATAACACAACCACTAAAAATTCAAACCTAATTATATAAACTTAAAATAAACGTCAATATTAAAAACGCTGCAATGAGGCCCCAGGTTAAAAATTTCAAGAAATTTTTTGCTTCTCCATAACTCGTAAATAAACCAGTTTCTGCGAATTTTCTTAATACAATATTTTCAGTCGGGGTTTGTGGTACAATGACTACTATAAGGAGAAAACCCACTATGAGTTGAAGTATTTTTAACATAATAATATAGCTGTTTTTTTTTATACTAAAAAGTATTAAGTGTCTTTTTTATGAAAAATTTGCACTTTATATTGTTTTTCTGTTAAACTTACTGTTAGTGATAACAATTTTTCAAAAAGATTAATGGTTTTAACGTTTGTTATGTTAAAGGATAAAGCCGGGATAGCTCAGTTGGTAGAGCAGAGGACTGAAAATCCTCGTGTCACCAGTTCAAGTCTGGTTCCTGGCAATAAAATAATTTGTATAAGAAATCAATGATGAAATTACATTTTGTCAAAATCTCTATGTATTAAATTATATGGGAAAAAGTTTAATTCAGAGTATTTATATTGTACATCAAAAGCGAGAATTATTTACATTCTCATCAGTTGAACCGCAAGATCGTACTTTCTTGACAAAAAACACGAAAGAGCGGGCCTCAAAAAAAATCATTTGTACTGTTTCCGGCGGCCAAGATTCTATACTTTTATTTTTTTTACTTCTTCATGCGCAAAAGACCTGGAATCTAACTCTTCATATTGTATATTGTCATCATTTTTGGCAGTTTCAAAATTTATACGTATTCCGCGAAATTTGGAAACTGACATTTTTATATCAGATTCCAAGTTCTTATTTTTTTTCAAGCGATCATCAACAGACAGAACATAAAGCAAGTTTATGGCGTCAAGAATCATATTTTCGAGCTGCTGAAGTGTTTGATTGCGAAAATATTACACTTGCCCATACAGCTAGTGATGGGATTGAAACTGCTTTATGTCATATTGGGCGTGGAACAGGCCCTAGTGGCGTCCTAAAAATGCGACCAAAAATATTATATAATACATGTCACTATAATCGTATTTCATTTGAGACACGTCGTCTTAAAAAGTATTGCACAAACACCATTTCAACTAATAAAATTATTAAAAAAGAATCACAGGTAAACTGGTTAGGAAGTATTTCTGTAAATCATAAAATCCGCAATATTTTTAAACGCAAATCCGTTTCTTTAGTGTTTTTTAATAACGAGATCTTTGAAAATCGGTATTCGATAAAAGAATATAATTGTTTCTATAACTCGGTTTCTTGTGGTCATTTTAGCTTGCAGATTCCTTGTCAGAATGACAAAAATGGCTCCTCTTTGCAAACGCAGATGCCCGGTTTTTTAAAAAAGACACGAAAAAACGATTATACGTACGGGAATTCGGTTAATCTTCAACTACCCAAAACCCTCTATTACACTAATATTGGCCTAAATAACATTTTTGGTTATTCAATAAATAGGCCCTTATCTAATTTCCATCGTTCTGATGTGAGTTTTCTTGTTCATCAAAATAGTTTACCTCTCATTCCAGACTATACAAATAAAAATATTTTTTTTACGAGAAATCGAATCAGATTAAAGCTTATCCCAAATATCAGGTATTTCCTCAATACAAATTTTGACCATCATTTTTGGGGTTATTTAGAACTCACAAACAGGCAACAGAAATTTCTTAATAATACCATGGAAAGTATTCTTGAAGGTTATTGTAATAGTCCCGAATCTATTAAAAATATGAAAAAATTACCACTTGTTATGCAACTTGAGTGCCTTCATCATCTGTTAAAATCATATACCTTACGACAAATTACAACTGATCACATTATAAAACTCCAATCTTTTCTCGACTTTTCTGACTAAATAACAGTTGGCCGCTGTCGAAAAATCGAGTCCGATACACTGAAATAGGCTTTTATCTAGAATACAATTCGTTAAAATTTTTTGATAGTATATTACATCAATTCTGGGGTGGAAGGATTCGAACCTCCGAATGGCGGGACCAAAACTCGCTGCCTTACCGCTTGGCGACACCCCATTTTTCTTTTTTCAATTATATCACGAAACCCCAAAAAAATTCAAATTGTGACATTTTACCCAAACTCAATCTGCCACAGAATGCTGGTCATTTTTACAAGCTGATAAGAATAGCTCCTACAGACTCATCCTATTGACACAAAAAATACTTTCTAGTATAGTACAGATAAGCGGATATTGCATAGTGGTAGTGCCCTTGCCTTCCAAGCAAGAGGTGCGGGTTCGATTCCCGCTATCCGCTCCATGCCTTTCTGCTAAGACTGAAGACAGTAATAAACAACATTCTTCTCGCTTTGCTTCAAAAAAAGACGAGTCTTTTAGAACTACCTTTGGGTTGGTTTGCAACACCAAAATATCCCAAATTTATAGAGAAGTTAGTGCTAGGCTGTACTGAAGAATAAGGCAATGACCATAAACTCTATAGACGCGGCAAATTATTTCAAAAGAATAATAAATTTAGAATTCTGGCGGGTGTAGCCAAGTGGTAAGGCAGTGGACTGTGACTCCACCATTCGCGGGTTCAAACCCCGTCATTCGCCAATGAAAAAAACAAGCTTTAAGGCAAACTTTTAATTATCTTATTATTTCGTAATGATTTTGATCAAAAAAGTTCAAATACACGTCTCACTTTCCCAGCGAAAGATAAAAACGGAAAGCTCTTTAACGTTAAGCAAAAGAAAACATTATTTTTTCACAACCTGATACGGCTTTTATAGAAACAACTTAGAAAACTTGATGAGGTCTTAGTAAGTAGTTATACTAAGAGAAGAAAGAAACTAAAAGAGTTTTTGTTACATATATAACTTCAAGTTATATATGTAACAAAAACTCTTTTCCTTGAAATACTATATAAGGAGTGTCAAGCATGTCTGGTGCTACAGGAGAACGCCCTTTTTCTGATATTTTAACCAGTATTCGTTACTGGGTTATCCACAGTATTACAATCCCATCTCTTTTTATCGCGGGTTGGTTATTTGTAAGTACAGGTCTAGCTTATGATGTTTTTGGAAGCCCTAGACCAAATGAATATTTTACTGAAGATCGTCAAGAAGCTCCGCTAATTACCGATCGTTTCAACGCATTGGAACAAGTAAAAAAATTATCTGAAGTAAACTAAACGAGATTGCCACATGACTGCAAGAAAATCTTATACGTATCCAATTTTTACTGTGCGTTGGCTTTCTGTGCATGCACTAGCCGTACCAACTGTTTTCTTTTTAGGTGCGATTACAGCGATGCAATTTATTCAACGTTAAGAGCAAAGTGAGAGTATTATGGCAAGACCTAATCCCAATAAACAATCTGTAGAGTTAAATCGTTCCAGTTTATTCTGGGGACTTTTATTAATTTTTGTGTTAGCGGTTTTATTCTCAAGTTATATTTTCAACTAATCGACTTTGTACCAACGTGGTCTATCCGTGACATACTTTTGACACAAAGAATTTGTGTCAAAAGTATGTCCCCGATTGAGCTTTTCGTCCCGAAAGTGCTGCCAAGTTGACAATCCGATGTATTTGAAATAGGTGACCGAATCATACCACTGGTAAATAAACACCCGTGTCATTCTGGTAAGAATGGCTTCCGTTCTCGCCTTTCATCAAGAAAGCGAGACCAAAACTGCACCTTTAAACGGCAGGGAAAAAACACAACTATTGTATATCGAGGAGATTTAAAAATGTCCAATACTGGCACAACCGGTCGTATCCCTTTATGGCTTGTCGGTACCGTTGTAGGAATGGCAGCACTTACTTTAGTCGCTGTTTTCTTTTATGGTTCATATGTCGGCCTTGGTTCGTCTGTTTAAAACTTTCGAAATAAAGGTCTCGATTTTTTTTAGTGACAAAATAAAATTTTGTCACTAAAAGAGAATATTAATAGAAGAAGCCATTCTTTTCAGACTGACACGGAATTTTATATCCGGCCGTTTATGGCTCTGAGATATAGGTTTAAAATAAGAAAAACTCTATACTTATTTAAGAAATGCCGCTGTGGTGAAATGGTAAACACATAACTTTCAAAAAGTTACAGAGAAATCTATATCGGTTCAAGTCCGATCAGCGGCAATAGTCAAAATATTCTGCTACATTCTAAAAAAATAAAGCTCTGTGGTATCCGTTCTCGCCTTTTAATAAGAAAGCGAAAACGGATACCACAGAGCTTTACTTATTATTTGATAATTCCTCAATATTTACCGAACGCGTGTTTTTACGACGTGAATTTCGTCCCCAACTATATAAAACTGTTTGTTTTTCTTTAACCGTGGATGGTTGAGTAGGCGCTAATGGCCCCTTCATAGCAGATCGAGGAAGATTTTTTGAGTCAAATCCAAACTGCTGAAAAATTTTATCGATTTCTGGTTCTCGTAAAATTTCGCGGTGTATTAATTCATACGCTAATTTATCTAAAATTTCTCGATGTTGATCTAATAAAACTAATGCTTTATTAAAACTTTGTAAGATCAGTGAATGTTTTTGATAATCCGAACTTATTTCTGGAACATCATTCCAATTTGTTGACGGGGTAAGCTCATCTAATAAGGAATTTCCGTGATAAAACTCATCAGGAGGGGACCATTCTAAATTACGCTCATTTTCTTGAGGATCGGGTAAATATAAACGATACCAATCTGAAAAGTTACGTGTTGCTATCTCAAATTCACTCGAAATTTGATATTGCCAACATGGTAACGGAAAATAGCTTTGCGATTGTTGATCAAGCGCAATGTTCATTTCTTGTGAAGGTAAAAGATCAGTAGATGTCGTACCAGTTCCATATCCCAATACTTCATGAGATGTTGGGGATTCTACCGTGTCTAAAAGTTGATTGAAGAAAGGGATTTTTTCCGGTGTATCACGATATTCTTTAGTATTTTTTGTGGAAGGAAGGGCAGTTAAACTTTGTATAGCAATAGTTTTTGAGTATAAATACCATTTTTCTACCATCCATTCAATTAAATTTTGGGCGAATTGAATATCTTCAACACCTAAATCCGATAAGTTACTTTCTGAACTTGAATTTTGTAATAAAAGAATTTCAGCAGCTTTGCCGGCATAGCACCCAATAATACGATGCTCCAGCTCAATACGACGAGCAAAACGGAAAAAATATTTTTGGAGATTTGCTGTTATCTGAAGCGCCCGTACATTTGTTCTTCGCGGCCATAGATGCATTACTAGAGTTGGTGGATGATGTTCTAATAAACGACTTAATAAGATTTTCCCTGCTTGGTAGTAGGCTAAACGGAGTGTTGAAAGTGAATTTTTTATGGTTTGAGGGGGTGTTTCGAATCCTATAGTAGTGATTCGATCTATACCGTGTTCAATGGTTTCGATTGTATGCGGGCTATCCAACATAATAGCCTTCAAACTTGATTGATTCATTATACTTGCTAAATCAGCGGCACTATAACCAGCAGTTCGGTGGGTTAAATAGTTCCACGAAATCGTTTGTTCTGTTCCTAGGTTTTGACTATACAGTTTTAGTATATCTTGACGCTTTTCTGGCCCCGGTAATCCTAGTTCTAAAACTCGATCAAAACGACCCGGACGAACAATTGCTGCATCGAGCATTTCTGGGCGGTTTGTGGCACCGATAACAACAACACCATCCCGACCTTGAATACCATCTAATTCTACAAGAAACTGCATAAGAATACGCAATTTTTCTCGTTGTGTGTCTTGATGAGAAAGTATAGTTTCCGTTAAATTATTCGACTCTTCACTAAATGTATTCACGCCGACTTTTCCGGGAGTTAAATCCTCAGATCCTCGACGTGTAATATCATGTAAAGATTCAATAACTTCATCGGCACCCATTGGGTTTTGAAGTACTTGTTCTCGTTTTTGGGCTAAAGTATCCATTTCATCAATGAATACAATACAAGGAGCAAGTCGGCGCGCTTCTTGAAATAAAATTTCTAATTTTAGTGCACCTGATTCCCCCGGTTCGAGAAGTGAACTACCCGAAAGTGCGAGAACCGGGACTTCTGCTTCGCCTGCTAAAGCTTGTACTAGAAGAGTTTTGCCGGTACCGGGCGGACCTGTTAAAAGAACACCACGAGGTAAGGTCTTACTAAGAGAAAATTCTTTTCCAGAATTACGCAAAAACCAAACAATTTCGACAACTTCCGGTAATAATTTTTGAATACCAGCAATATCTGAAAAAGTTTTAGTCGTTTTGGAAATAATACGAAATCCTTTTTCTCTTTGTCCCATTAAGATCTCAATTTCTTGTTTAAGATCTTCATCTAAAAAACCTAATAAAGCCACTAGATCTAATAAATAAACAAGAAGTTCGCGTCCATAATTATCGGCTAATGCTTTTAAAATACGGAAAACCAAAAACGCAAACCCAACTTGAGAAATTACAAGCCAAGAACGAAATGTTAGGGGTTCCCAAAGATCATAAAAGAAAACATTAGAGTCTTTTTCTGATAATGACGTAACTTTTTGATATATCCCAGAACTAAATTGGGTCCCAAAGGATTCTTCATTTAAAAAACTAGATACTGCAGGCAGGAAATTTGACTCAACACGCCCTTTCGGGCCTTTCATCCTGAAAGCATGATCTTCTTTTTGTATCGGTTGTGAAAAAGAATAATCAACAAGAGTGTCCAACCCGAAACCCAAACGCGGTAACTGGCCTGTTGGGAATCGAGTTTCCAAAATAGGTAATGAAATTTTTGAAAATTGTGTAGTTAGCCCGTCAGAATTACTTAAGACATTTTCACAGTAATTTTCCCAATCTGGAGCTGATAACGCAGGAACTTGAAATGAACGTTCAAAAGGAATATGACTATAAGTTGTATGAGTAATAATTCCATTTCTAAAAACCGGCAGGTTTTTAAACCAGTAATCTTTTTCAAAATCTTTATTAAGCTTTTTCGTTACGTACGACGAAACCGACGAACTTTGAGCTAGAGAGCGTGTATCAAGTTGTGAAGTTGCTGAGGCAAATTCCGGAGATTGAAAATTCCCGAAGAAATTGGTTAGAGTATCACTAAAAGGATTATCAGCCCCTAAATAAGTTTCTAACCATGAACGAAAACTGTGTGTGTGCGCGTTTTTATTATAATCTAGTTCCCAATCTAATCCGTTTTTTGGGTTTAAAATAAGACCTGGCCCTTCATAAAAAACTTCTTGATCGTGTGGATTTTTGAAAGTTAAATTTTTTGTATGTATAAGAAACTCAGGTACTTCGAATTTTTCGGGATAAAAAGTATTCGCAATAGCATAACTCGGTGGTAAGAGAATTTTGATATTTAACGAATTTGAGAAATTTTGATGGATAATCAACCAGCAAACTTCATCGAAACTCATATCAGGATATTTATAACCAGACATAAGACGAGTAAAACTAAGTTCTTTTGGTATTGAAATAACATCAATGCTATAGAGCAGATTTTGTAACGTTTTTAAATCGTCTAAGTTTATAGAATATTTGGTTAACTGGCGTATCAAGTTCGGTTGAAGAGATATTATGGCGGATTCACCGTCAGTTAAATTAGGAATTAAACCTGTATTTGTAAATAATTTACGAATTTCAATTTCAAAAGCATACCATTTATTTGTAATTTTTTGCTGCTTATCGTATGCATATAAATTAGTGCCAGACGGATTGTTTTGATTTAGAATTTGCAATATTTTCTTAGTTCTAGAAGGGAAGACCTGATTCGAACCATATACTGATTCCATTGCAGTCGGCCAAGAACGGCTCACCTGTGATGATGTATGTACCCCCGATAAAAAAGTTAACGATTGTTGCGTATTTACAAAGTTTTGTGACAATGTAGAACTACCATTCCAGATTTCGGTTGAAAGAAAACTTTTGTGCCACGACCCTCTTTTTTTATCAAAAGATGAGAAGGGAAAAGACTTTTGATCCCATTTTTTCGTTGTATTAGAATAATTACTTTGCAATTTAGATGGAATCTCGTCTAAATTAAAATAATAGTCATAAAACGTTTGTAAAGTGTTTTGCAACACAATAACCTGTTTTCTTATCGAAAGACGGGCCGGGGATTGTTTTAAAATAAATACATATCTTGGCGCACCAAACCCTTCCTTCGAAAATTTTATAGAATGATCCGTGGCCTTCGGCCAAGAGGGCCCCAGGTCGTTTTCTGCCAAGACTGATGCACCAAATAAAGAAGATCTCGAGGATGGAATAGAAGCTATAAATTCATATTCAGTTGTTCCCGATTGCCTATTCTTCTGAAGAATTACATTCCGTTCAGACCAGTAAATATTATTTGCAGGGGTTTGAAAAAAAGGTTTTTCTTTTAGAATATACTGAAAGGTATCCCAATTGATTTTTTCAGTCGGAATACTTATACCAGGTAGATTTTTCTCAAAGAAAATATAAGTTTTTTGAAAGGGATATTTTTGCTGAACAAAACTCCAAAATCCAATAAAAAATGGGAATAAACTTAAGAAAGTAATAATATTAAGAGGCTGAAGCTTTAACTTTGACCGAAAATATAATCGGTAAGATTGAATAGTTACTAGAAATCGTTCTGATATGGAAGCCACCCTTGGCAAAATGCCAATGGGGCGGTAATTTTGTTTCAAAATAGTGCGGGACTGGTCAAAATTAGACTGTTGAGCGTCTGAAAAGTTCTCTTTTTTCATTGGCGAGTTTTTATTATATAGTGTTTGTATTGATTAGCATGATTTAACTTGCTAAAATCAGACACGTTAGTACATATTTAGTAATCTGTAAATATAAACTGACGGCTTTTTAACATCCTATACTATACTTATAAGTATCGTTTTAGGTGGGTTTCTGCCAAAAAAATACTCGGATAAAAATCCGAGTAAGTCTTCGAGGCGTTGTGACAAAAACGTCTGTAACAGTAAAATAAACTAAGTGGAATCCGTCTTATCAGAATGACACTTTGTCAATCGCGCCTTCTTAACTCAGCAGGTAGAGTATTTGCGTGGTAAGCAAAAAGTCACCGGTTCAAATCCGGTAGGAGGCTAATCAATAATATGCACGCACAACAACAAAAGACATTGACTAAAATGTATTTTGTTGTCGTTAAACAAATAAGAATTAACCATGAACAAGGCCCATGAATTTACATCTTTGTAAATCAAAGTAAATTATTTTTCAGATATTTTTAACAAAATGATTTACTAAGTATTCACTTTTTTAATGATCTTATTAATGATCTTACCTTCTTGACGAAAAAAGAGAGCGGAAAACTCAATATATTTGATTATACTATGCTTGTTAGGTCCACGCTACTTACCAAAAAATAACTAAGCGTTGGTTTGATGTAGATAAAGCGAAACCACCAACGACATATAAAGTGTAAAGTGTTTTTTTAAAAACACTTTACAAGAAAATTAGCTTTCCACTGTACCGAATGTTGAGCGCACCTGAAATTTTTGTGCGTCTGGATGTAACCAACTTGTTTGAGTTCCCGTTTTAGCGGCAAGTCCAATAGCCTTTTCAACAATATAGTTTTCTTTTGGTAAATCCAATTGACCTGATTTATCTAATATTTCCAGTAGTCCTTGAAATTCAACTAAAAAATCTTGGTAAGTCGGATCCTGTACAGATTTCGAAAAACGACGTAATTGTTCTTCGCGTACTTTTGTTAAAGGCCCGCGTTGACCGTATGGTATAGAACCTCGAATTTTTAACGGAGCTTCTTTATAAAGAGTAATTGTTTCTGAAAGCGCTTGCTTTAAAAAAGATCGTGGAACAATTAAATCTAAGAGACCATGATGCAGAAGATATTCGGAAGTTTGAAAATCATCTGGTAATTGTTCTTGTAGGGTTTGTTCAATAACCCGACGACCGGCAAATCCAATTAATGCTTTTGGTTCGGCAAAAATTAAATCCCCAAGCATAGCAAAACTTGCAGTCACACCACCTGTTGTTGGGGAAGTTAATACAGCAATATATAAAAGTTTGGCGCAATTTTGATGAACATGTAATGCCGCAGAAATTTTCGCCATTTGCATCAAACTAAGAATTCCCTCTTGCATTCGAGCCCCCCCAGAGGCACATACGAGAATGACAGGTAATCCTTCTTGTGTTGCATACTCGATGAGTCGGGTAATCTTCTCTCCAACCACAGAACCCATACTACCACCCATAAAATTAAAGTCCATCACCCCTAAAGCAACTGGAATTCCATCAAGCATTCCTGTTCCGGTTTGGACACCGTCTTGTAAACCAGTCCGTTCTTGGGCTTCTTTTAATCTCTCTGTATAGAGTTTTTGGTCACGAAATTCTAAAGGATCACACGGCGATACGGTCTCATCAAACGGGCGCCAGGTTCCACTATCGGTTAAATGTTCAATACGTTCACTACTGTTCATTTGTAAGTGATAACCACACCCAAAACAAACTCGTTGATTTTCTTTTAGGTGTTTTATGTATAAAATGACACCACAATGATCACACCGAGTCCAGAGACCTTGACTACCGTCTGAGTCTGGCTGATTGTACTTTGGTGCATTTAATAATTTTAATTTTCTTTGATCTTCGATCCATGAAAGAATAGACATAGATTTATACCCTGTAATGTATATAATAATCTTCTATTTATATTATACTATAAGTTTTTTCTTGTTCATAATACCTTCATATGACTTCAAAAAAAAACTCTTTTATTTTAATTGTAGAAACAATATTTGATTTAACGAAGGTACACTTTCTTGTTGTTAAGAAAAAGACTTTTGGCTAGGAAGGGTGAAAAGGCAGAGATGCTTATAAGAATGACACAATACAATACAAGTATAATAAATCAAATTTATTATACTTGTATTGTGATGAAAGACTTTAAAAATTAGTTGATTTGTTCTTTTTCAATATATAAGAACAAAGATGCCATTGCTACAGCTGGAAATACAAGCCCAACAAGTGGGACTAAAATGCTTGGTAAATCAGATGCGTTCATATGTTTCCTCGACTCATGTGCAATATATGTTTAGTATAGCAGTCCACGCAGAAGATACCAAAAGGTTTTCGTCTTTTTCCGGTTTTTACGACCATTGGGGCATCCACTCCAGGAACCACACACACAGATATACGGCACAAGATGTCGACGACGCTGCGCCCGGGCGATATTCTGTTTATGTGCAGCTGACAGCGATTTTCCGCGACGCGCGTCACGAATTTTCGCTTTTGTCGACTCAGAATGCTTTTTCCCCGCCGTGCTGACGCGATGTTCTGTTTTCGCTCCGCAGAAAACGAGACACCACGATTGGCTTCTGCCAGTTTCTTCTTGTGTTCGTCTGAAAACAGACGCTCTTGGTACGCGACAGACATTTTCTCTTTGGTGGCCGATGTATGGATTTTTCCACCGAAATTTTGTTTGCCGTAGGGGTTGTGTTTACCTAACGAATGCTGATTTCCAACCAACGCCACCGCGTTGATTTGCTCGATTAAACAACGCAGGATGATCTTTCACATTAAAGCGTGCATGAAGACGAATCTCGTGGGCGATGGCTGCCTCTGGTGTGGTACACACCGCAAGGATTTTCTTGCGAAATGCATCGAGACCCCACCTGGTGAGAGCGGCACGAACATATCGACTACTGGACAGATAGGTTGTGTCCTCGGTGGGATGACAGGAACACGAACGATAGTCGTAATAATATTTTGAGACGACCATAGACACCACCCCTTCTTCTTTTTCCAATAGACCCTGTCGGATTCGAACCGACAACCCCCGCCTTGTAAGGGCGACGCTCTACCGTTGAGCTAAAGGTCTTTACTTCGTGATGTAAGTCTATCATTCTTCCAAAAAAAATACAATTTTTATTGCGTACGGAGCCATTCTTTTGACACAAAAAATTTGTGTCAAAAGAATAACATGGGCGTATTAGTCTAAAGCCGCGAGAATATAATGAGCACTGACTAAACTCTAAATTAGTTTAAAGACGCTTGAAAATTTACTTGGTTTGGGTCTGACGTACTTATTAAGGGGAGGTTCGTTATTAGCCCAGTTCCTGCCGGAACAACTTGCCCTACAATAACATTTTCATGTAATCCACTTAAAAAATCTCGTTTTTTGCTTAATGCACTTCGTACTAGTACGCGACTTACTTCTTGGAAACTAGCAGCCACTAAAAAACTATCAGACTGGAGAACTGTTTTACTAATACCAACAACAATAGGTTCGTATGTTGCTTCTCGAAGTCCGAGTTCCCGAATCGAAGCATTAAACTCTTGTATCCACGTATGAAGCACAAGTTCACCCGGAAGAAGCCCTGTCTCACCGCCGTCAACAATACGAACACGACTTGTCATTTGTCGCACAATAACTTCAACGTGTTTTTCTGCAAGTTTGACACCCTGATTCCCGTAAGCACTCATGACATTTTCTACTAAAAATGCTTGGGCTTCAAGAACACTTTTTTCAACAGCAATAGACCAGTTGTGGTAAGAAATGTACTCAAGTTCACGGGCAAACGCGTTCCGAAGTTTGGTATGAACAGTATCTTCAAGAGCTTCACCACCTTGTCTTTGACGGGCCTCAAAAAGTTGTTCAATTTTTGGAATCCCCTGAACAATATCTTCGGTTTGTAAACGACGCGATTTTAATGTGATTAATAATTGGTTTTTTGCGATTAAATCATGATCTGAAACATGAATAATACCACCAGCTGAAGATAAAATTGGTGTTCCTAGTCGTAATGTTATCGAACTTTTGGTTTGTTTTATAACTTGACCACTTCGTGTGGAGGCTAGGCCTTTTTTAATTTCCTCGCCCCAGCGGATGACTGCCCCAATTGTTACTTTTTTGTTTTGTACATAAAGTGCCTCTTTCCCAGCATGCCAAGGAAAAGTTATAAGATCAGAACCACGAACAGTGTTCGTAAACGTTCCTGTCTTATTATTATTTTTATAACGAAACTCGCCCGTACTCTTTGTTGTGACACAACCACTAGTAAATGGTTGCGATGGGATGATCCAATCATTAGAATACGTATTAAAAGAGAATGAAGACAAGTTTTTAAGAAGAGCGTTTTGATAGAAAAAGAGACTTAAACCGCGAACACCTGTTGTTGACAAAACTTTAAAATGCGAATCAAGTTCACTAAATTCCTCTGTTTGGGCAAAGGAACAACGGATTCGTCTCAGTGTTTCTGGTGCCACCCAACCGGAATTTATTGGACTATCAGAATGAAAGTGAATATTTGATTTTGATGTTGATTGAAATTCGGTTGGAGTTTGTTTCACTAGTACCGGATCGGTTGATCTGGTAAACTCAATATTTCTGTTATATGAAAACCATTTTTTCTGGAAATTTAAGAAAGTTGAAAAGGAATATTCACAAGCCGAATGAAAAATAAGAGCCTTTGAAATAGGTTCATATGTTTTAATATGCTTTTTAATAGAAATAACTGATGAAGAAACATCTCTTTGATAAAAAACAGCATTTAATCTAGTTTCTTTTGAACAAAAAAATGTTTTTAATTCCTGACTCTCCGTTTTATTCCACGATAGAATACCATTCTTATCTTTCGACCAGAAATTTAAATCAGGTGTTTCTGTCTGATTCTTTACAAGTAAATCAACTGAATACCAGTCACGTAAATTAGTAAAAGTACGAAACTTTTTATTTTTTCGTTTCCGAAGTTTTAAGGTTTGCGCGGATAGATATTCATAAAACACGGCTTGTTTAGAAAAATTTATAGTCCCAAAACAATGACCCGCTGGTATAAACTGTCGATTAATAAGATTTTCAATTTCTAAAAAACTATCTCGTCCGGGAATATACAGCCACGGACACGGTTCCGGTAATACTGTAAAGCAAACAGGGCCTAAATTATAGTTTTTGTTATTGAATTTTTTGAGTGTAGAATCCCCGAAAATCGTGTTTTTTGGTAAGCCATTCTTGTCAGAATGACACGGGACAATTTCTGAATAGCGTCCTTTTAGTATTGTCTCAAGAAAAACACTTGCGGTTTCGGAAATGTGAACGGAATCATTTTTACGAAATGAGAATGCCAATTTAGTTGATCGGTCATAAAAGGATTTCGATCTTATTGTGGTGTAAAGTTGGGACTTTATTCGGTTAAACCGGGTTTCATTTACACGCGAATATGTCTTTTTATATATTAAGGACAAAAATTTTGTCCACTGAAGAGAGTTTTTTAAGAGATATAGTTGTCCTTTTGGAACAATTTCTGATGAATATTGCGGAGAGGCCTTCTTGTCAGAAGGACAAGGGAGTGATGTATTAAGATTGGATAGACTGTAGTCCTCGGAAAAAACAACATCATTGGATTTCAATAAACTTTCAATACCATGATTTATTTGACTATCAGTATACAAGGACGATTGATACGAATAAAAAAGTTGTGTAGTTTTTTGCCAAAAATTATTTAAAGACGGATACCAAAGCAAATACGGATCCGTTTTAAAATTTTTTTGGTACACAATTATGTCTTGTAAGTTCGGCGTAAGTAACAGTTTATAGCCAGAATTACGGAATTGTATTTTGTATATTGGTATTTGAAAAAGGTCAAAACCAAAGGCTAATTTTGACTGAATAGTTCGGATTTGGCAATACACGTCACTGAAAAAACGATAATTAAACAAAATCGTTTTGGCTCCCACCAGATCACCGGGGTTTACAAAAGCCTTGGTTATATGAGTTTCATATTGATTTTGGCCCGAAAAAACCCATAATGTTCCTATTGTATTTGTTGGTTTCGGCTCAGGTATTGTTGGTAGAAGTCCAGTGGCCGAAAAAATAGGAGTAAAGCGAGACAATTTTTTCTCTTTTTTGTCTTCATCCCAATAATCGAATGTATCTTGTTTGGCATACATACGCATTGTGTCTGATTCAAAGAAAATTTGTCCGTCATGTGGCGAATAGACGGGATGACTTGATTCCGGCAATTTATCTTGTGTCGACTTCAAAAAAGAGGCTTGAGCAAGCATTTGTTGTGCCTCTACATTTTCGCCATGTTTCACAAAAAGTAAACTTCCATAAGGCAAATCTTGTTCATAAAGAACATATTCTGGTATAAGTGTATGAGACGATTGAACCCTTAATACAACATTATTGGAATCATGCTGAGGTGGTTTGATCATATACACAATCTTTCCTTGAGGCGTTCGCACAAGATGCCCCGGAAGATGTTTTTCAAAAATGACCTTTCCAGCATACGGAACGATAAGTGGTTTTAATGTTTGATCAGAAAAAACACCAACACCGCCGGTATGAAAGGTACGCATGGTTAATTGCGTCCCCGGTTCGCCGATTGATTGAGCTGCTATAACTCCAACTGCCTCCCCAATATTCACAAGTTTACCTGAAGCTAAATTCCAACCATAACAATACTGGCAAATCGAACTGAAAGAAGAACAAGTTAATGGAGAACGTATTAAAACTTGAATATGGGTCTCAGTAATTAACTTTGCAGATTCGTCTGAAATAATATGATTACGTAAAAATGTATGATTTTGTGTCTTAATTGTTTCCGCAAGAACACGCCCAATAAGTCGTTTTTCAAGTTGATTTCCCTGAAGAATAATACCACGTGGCGTTTGGCAATCAATTATTGAAATCACAGCATGTTGTGCAGACGCAACAAGACGTCGCGTTAAATATCCGGATGTTGCAGTTCGTAATGCTGTATCAACTAATCCTTTCCGGGCTCCATAACATGAAATTAAATATTCAGTAATTGTCAGTCCTTCCCGAAAATTACTTTGAATGGGGAATTCTAAAATAGCACCTTGTGGATCAGCCATTAATCCCCGCATGGCAACAAGTTGTCGTACTTGTGAGACATTGCCTCGGGCTCCTGAAAAAGCCATCATGTACACTGGATTGACGGCATTTTTTGTACGCAAATTCTGAATAGCATTTTGACGCAGTGAATCACTGGTCTGATTCCACGTATCAATTAACCATTGAGATTTTTCTACACCGGTTAACGATCCAGAAGCATGTGAATTTTCGATTTCTTGTGTTATCCGGCGCGCATCTGAAATTAATCGTGGTTTGCTTGGAGGAATTTGAAGATCCTCAATTCCTAATGAAATACCTGCATTTGTCGCCAAGTGAAAGCCAAGAGATTTTAATCTTTCTAAAAAATCAATTGTCTTTTTTTCCCCGTATTGTTTCAAAAACCACCCAACTAAGTTTTTTATTTGCCCCTTATCAAATCCCCCATTAAAAAACGGGGGTAGAACAGAAGTATCTAAAAATTTGTCAATGGCAAGATTTGATGAAGATAGAGGAGTGTGAGATTGATTTTGAGAATCACTCATAAGTTATAAGTCTCCTTTATTGCCTGATGTGTCTTATATCAACAAAAAATTAGTAGGATACCTTTTTTGCCAGAATGGCACGGGTACCTTTTTAAGACATGATATAACCGGCAGATGTAGTAAAAAGTTTATAGAGCAAAACCCGACCTGGAGTAGTGCGGATAGAAGTCATTTTTCTTTCTCCACGTAACGGGCGGCCTAAAGATGTACCCAGAAACTCATTATTGTTTTGTGATTGAGTCACACTTAAAGGTTGGTATGGCAACTCTAAAAAGAATTTACTAGTTTGAACAGTATAACGTTCACTCGCAAAAAATTCTTCATTACCAACCACATCTACTCGAATTTCGAGAGGGTTATCTTTAACACGCGATTGTTGCTCAGATAGAAAATTTTGGACTTTTCCTTCCCAAATAACCCAAACTGGAGTGTGAGTAGTAATTTTTTGACGCTCATAATCTTCAAGAATCTCGGCAAAACTTGCATACCACATATTCGATAGGTGCAATTGTTTTTCGTCTGAGACAGAAGCTATCTTTTTGAAAGAAAGATTTTGGTTCATTTCTTTAGAAAGAGTTAAATAATAACAACCTAAAACCATATCTTGGGTTGGTAAAAGCATCGGTTGGCCTGAGGAAGGAGCCAATAAATGATTACGAGATAAAAGTAAATTAAAAGCTTCCGCCCGGGCGGCGGATGTCAATGGAATATGGACCGCCATTTGATCTCCATCAAAATCAGCATTAAAAGACGGACAGACAAGTGGATGCAATAAAATTGCTTTTCCTTCAACAAGTTTTGGAATAAAAGCTTGAATTCCTAATCTATGAAGAGTTGGCGCTCGATTTAATAGAACTGGATGGCTTTGTAAAATTTCTCGTAAAAGAGTCCATATGATAGGTTGTCGTTCTACAATTATTGCTTTTGCGCCAGTTGTTGTAAAAGCAATTCCTTTGTTTCGTAGTTGTTGAATTAAAAAAGGCTGAAAAAGCTCTACTGCCATTTGTTTAGGCAAACCACATTCATGAACTTTGAGTTTTGGGCCTACAACAATTACTGATCGACCCGAATAATCAACACGTTTTCCCAGAAGGTGTTGTCGAAAACGACCGCGTTTACCTTTTAAAGCTTCTAAAAGAGATTTGGTTGTTTTTCCTGATTCAATTTGACCTGTTTTTAATAAACCATCTACGGCCTCTTGAACTTGACGTAAGTTATAGCACCAAGCGGCCCAACTTCCACTTAATGCTGAATCAAAAATACCGAATTGATTATTATTTGTAAGACGACGATTTCTTGTTAAAACTTTTCGATACAGACTATTCAGATCGGAAACTACTAATTCACCCCGAATTGAAGTAATTGGGCGTAACCCGGGAGGTAAAACTGGTAAATAACTTAACATCATCCAGGCTGGTTGCATCCGCGTTTTATAGAAATCTCGGAAATAAACTAATCGTCGAAATTGTTTTTTCTCTAATGTTTTTAATCTTGTAATTTCACTTTTAATATTTTTTAATCGATCTGAATCAGATACAGCCCGTCGAGCTTGATCTAGTGTACCAAACGTTATTTTGATTTCTTCAAGATCAAGTGCAAGCTGTTGTTGTATACCGACAAGATCCAGATGAGCAAGAATTCTTTGAAATACAAAACCACCGGCTTGTACAGGATAATACTGAGCATGATCTGGTATAGCCCGTCGTGAGTCTGATGGTATTACAGAAGTTTGGTTATAGTAAGGAATACTGACATCATGAGTTTTTGGTTGTTCCCACATGTAAATTAAAAAATCTTGCAGATCTTCAACTTGACGCCAGGTCATATCGTAACCTACCCCATATACATGAATCCCGAACTTTAATTTTTGCTTACCATACAATGTTTGAAATATTCGATGGGTTTCTGGTGGAGACGATTGTTTATTTTGAGAAAGATTCTGCATGAGCCGCGGAACCATAACTAATTTCTCATTTGAATGCGTTTTTTCGGAGGGCTGAATTGCATTTTGTAAATTCAACACATTCTCAATTTTTGTCACGAAAGTGTGACCAGGCTGAAAATATTCAAAATTATCGGGCAAATGGCAAAATTCTGTTCCGTATAATATAGCTTGTAAACGTTTATTTGGCCAATCAAGGCATAACCCAAGAGGAGATGGTTTTTGTGAAGAATATAACGTATGAGCCACAGGCTGTTTTAGACGAATATAACCCATACGATAACGACGAACTTGGGAAGTCGTACGTTCTACACCACATTTGGGACAAAAACCGCGCGCCATATTTATAGCTTTTTTTCCGCACGCGCAAGTATAATCTGTAACTGGGCCAAAAATTTTTTGACAAAACAATCCGTTTGGTTCTGGTTTTAGTGTTTTATAATTGACTGTTTCCCAACTTGTTACTTCGCCAATAGTTTCGCCATTTGGGAGAAAACGTTCTGCCCACGAACGAATTTCTTTTGGCGAAGCAAGACCAATTTCCAATTGTTCAAAAGGCTTATTTTCTGTCTTATACATGAAAAAATCTCCCAATTCTCTGAAAATAGAAATTCTCCAAATAATATCGTTCCGTGGCATTCTGCCAAGAATGTCAACCTATTTTTGTCGTTGACCAAATAATAATCGGGCAAAAGAAATATATGAGGTTCGGTTCATAAAGTCATGAAGAATAGTGGAATCCTTCTCGCCTTGCCACAAGAAGAGAATCCATTCGTGACAGAATGCTACGAATCCAAAATATAATTTCGTTAGTAAAAAAGAAAACATGCTCTTGACACACAGGATACCTTAAGATTTTTCTGGCATAGCTTATATAGGTTGGACCAATTCTTTTGACACAAAAGACTGTTAAAGTGTTTGTCTTACATGAATTAAATTTCTTTTGTCCCTAAATCTTCCAGAAATTGGAGATTTAACGCCTTTAATGTACCACTTTGGCGATAATTAGTAAAAAGTTTTAAATCAAAACATAAAGCTTGTAATTCACGAACTAATACACGGAAACTCTCGGGCGGGCCGAAGCGTAAAGGTCGATTTGTATAAATTTGAAAGACCGCTTCTTTTCGTCCGTCAACATCATCAGATTTAACGGTTAAAAGTTCTTGAAGAATGTAAGCCGCACCATAACCTTGTAGTGCCCAAACTTCCATCTCACCAACACGTTGTCCACCATTTCTTGACCGTCCTCGTACAGGTTGTTGTGTAATAGCTGAATATGGGCCTGTTGCGCGCGCATGAAGTTTATCGTCGACAAGATGTACAAGTTTTAACATGTAGGCACACCCAACTGTAATTGCTTGATCAAACGTATCACCCGTACGTCCATCAAAAAGTTTTATTTTGCCTGGATGATGTGGCTCAAATAACCAGGAATTGCCTGTTTTTATAGAAGCTTCAAAAAGCTTTGAATAAACAAAAGCTCGAGATGCCTCCGAACCTGATTGCTCATCAAAAAGATCAATGGTATAAGATTCGTGTAAATATTTTCCCGCAAAACCAAGAAGACATTCAAGAATTTGACCTACATTCATACGTGAGGGAACGCCCAGTGGATTAAGAACAATATCAATAGGTGTACCGTCTGGTAAATATGGCATATCATATTCAGGTAATATTTTGGAAACGATACCTTTATTACCATGTCGACCAGCCATTTTATCGCCAACCTGTATTTTACGTCGTTGAAGAAGAGCTACACGTACACGAAGAAGGGCATTCTTTGGAGCAAGAGCAAGAACATCCGCCTCTTTTGGAGGTAAAGTTTGTACATCATACACAAAACCCTCCACTCCTTTTGGTACCCGTAAACTGGTATTTCGAACGTTTGTATGATCACGTTCCATAATTACGTTATACAATTTTTCATACTGTTGTTGGATAGAAGGTCCTTTTGGGTTTAAGGGACTAACTTTTCCAACTAAATAGTCACCTTCTTCTACCCACGTACCGATCGGTATAAGCCCGTTCACATGAAGACTTTGTATTCGAATGAGTTCACGATCCGAATCTGTAACTTCAATAGGAACTTGTGCTGTAATAGTTTCTAGCCCGTATTGGGTATTTTTTACTTCAATCTCATAATAATCAATATGAAGAGAAGTAAAAACATCTTCGCGAACAAGTCGATCACTAATTAAAATAGCATCCTCAAAGTTATACCCTTCCCAAGGAAGGTATGCAACAAGAATATTTTTTCCAAGAGCAACCTTCCCGCCTACACTTGCTGAACCATCAGCAAGAATATCTGATTTTTGCACCCATTCCCCTTCATGCACAACCGGACGGTGAGACTTACATGTACTTTGATTGGTACGTTGATAAGAATCAAAGACAAAATGAATATCATTTAGCTGACCCCGGTCGGTCATATTTAGTGCATATTGATTTGAAACGAGTTTTGTTTTAAAGGAACCCGGGGTTTGTTCTATAGCCCACTCATGTACCGGCAATTCCTGGCTATTAGAAATAGGCAAGGAAACTCCATCAGATTTTGTTTTAGTTGGGGTATAGAAAAATCCGTGCGAAATTTTAGCCAGCGTAGAAACATCCGACTCGAAAGAGCCGGTGCTGTCTTGATTAAAAGCCACAGATTTGCTTTCTGGGCGATACATTTGAATACCACGTGCACTTACACTTGCAATATACCCACTTTCAGGTGCATGGAGTGAATGATGGATATCGGAAATAACACGACTCTCCAACCCCGTTTGGACATACGCAGATTCTGGTTGGACTAAAGGAACTGCTTGGCGTTGCATATTCGAGCCCATTAATGCTCGGTTTGCGTCATCATGTTCCAAAAATGGAATAAGGCTTGTTGCAACCGAAATCATCTGTAAAATCCCAACAGATTGACGTGTAATTTGATTCCAAAGGCCATAATCGAATTTCCAATCTTTTCTAACGGGAAGTCGAGTTTTTGGAAATGTTAATGTCGCCGAAACATGGATATCGGCAGGAGCAAGAGAAAAACGAGCTTCTTGATGTGGAATTGTATATTGTGGATTATTATATTTTTGTACTTGGCCTTTATATACCCGATAAAACGGTGTTTCGATATGCCCTAGAGAATTTGGGCGGGCAAAAACAGTAAGAGAATTTACAAGTCCCGCATTTTGTCCCTCTGGAGTTTCAATCGGGCATAATCGACCATAATAGGTTGGATGAATCCCACGAATTTGAATAGTTGTTTGTTTACTACTTACACCACCGGGGCCGAGAACAGTAATACGACGTTTGTGTGTAGTTTCTGCTAGTGGATTTGTTTCATCTAGAAATTGTGATAAAGTACCACTTGTAAAAAAACTTTTCCAGGATTTACTCACTGATTTAGAAAGACTGGATTTTTGGAGCTTCCATAAAATGTCCAGATCCGTTTGGGTATTAAGGATCAATTTTCTGGTTAATGTCTGTTCAAATTCGCGAAGCCCTAGAGATAATTGATCTTTAAGAAATTCACCGCAACCTTGAATTTTCTTGTTGGATAAGCTATCAATATCATCACCTTGGCGTTCACTAAGAACCAACTCGATAAGTGTTTGTGTGGCGCGAATAATATCATCGGAATTTAATAAAGTATCCGAAGACGGTGTTATACTGCCTATTTTCTGGCAAAACTGCTCACGTCCTAGTAAACCCAGTTGTCGCTTTTTTGGGTCCCAGAGTGTTGTAGAAAAAAAACCCAAAGCTGCGTCATCAGTAACAATAGCAGGTTCTGGTTTACCCGAGTATTCCAAATAATGGGCATAAATATATCGACAGGCTTCTTCTTGAGTTTCTGGGTGTTCGTCAAGTTGTGCTCGTTCTAAAATGCGCCCATGACGTGATTTATCGTTGGTTTTACCCGGTGCAACAAGACTGCATGCCAATAATTCCGAATGTTTAAGTTGACTTGAAATATCGGATAAAGAAACACCCAATGCCTGTAAAAAAATTAAAATGGATATTTTTCTGCGTAAAAGACGTGTACCAATCCATATCCGATTTTTTTTATCGATTGTAATATTTATCCAACTTCCCTGTTCCGGAACAATTCGTATTGTAGGTACTTGAGTTCGGGAATCATTTAAAAAGACATAAACACCCGGATTACGAACCATTTGGTAAAGTACAACACGAGGAATTCCATTAATAACAAAATGCCCGGCCGTTGTCATTAAAGGCAAAAAGCCTAATAAAAGCCATTCGATTTTGGAATCTTCCCATTGTGTTGAAGTGAGAAGGGCTGGGATGTATACAGAACAACCATATGTTTTTCCTAAGTGAAGCGCATCATGCGGATTTCCTTCTGGTTTGCGAAATTGTATACATTCCGGGAAAAATTGTATTTTAAAAGACTGATTACCGTAATTGCAGCTAATTGGATTAATTTGGGCAAAAGCTTCCACGAGTCCGAACAGTAAGAATTGCTGAAAACTTCCATACTGAAGAGCAACTAAATCCGGAATCGTTGGAGCTGGAAATAATGACTTTTTCTCCAACGGATCAGATACGTCCTGAAGTGATAATTTTCGATCTACTTGGGGGGTATATGTATGGATCATGGGCAGTTTTTGCTATACTTTATCGAGATCGGTGTTATTAAATATACAAACCTGATAAATTGTTATGTTATTGAACAAAATACAAAAAGGTTCGATACGGTAATACAGAAACGGCGGCATAGCCAAGTGGTAAGGCAGTGGATTGCAAATCCTCCATCCCCCAGTTCGAATCTGGGTGCCGCCTAATAAAAAAGAATATAGTATTTTATTAATTAAAAAAAAAGAGAGATTCATCACTATTCTCATAACATTATCAACCCATAATGCTGCTTCTTTTCAGTTCTGACATGATTTTGGGTTAATGGTCACAGAGTGATGAACCTCTAAAGGGATGCTATCATGCTCCGGATTTGTTGTCGAGACTATGCTAAAACATATTTTCGAAAGAGTATCTATGAAAATTTCAAATAGTTTGATACTTGTTTTTCTATTTTATCCATTCTTCCGTTTGATAAAAGAATGGATACACATCTTGAATTTTTTTTCCGTGTTCTTGTGACAAGACTGGCGTAACAAACTGCTAGTTTGTCAAAACGACGCACCACGTTCTTGTATTCTCTGGACCTGAACCTAATTTAGGTTGGTATTAAAAATAAAAAACTCGTGTTTTGTGAAACCGTTCTTACCACGGATTTAGAATAAGCCTAGTGTTAATGAAATATCAATTGGTAAACATGCGCCAATACCTAACCAAATTGCAACGGCAGTTCCGATAAGGAAAACTGTCATCGCTACTGGACGACGGAATGGGTTTTGAAATTTATTGATGCTTTCAATAAAAGGTACAGTAATAAGACCTGCTGGAACAGCTGCCATAAGTCCAACACCTAACAATTTATTAGGAATAGTACGTAAAAGCTGGAAAACAGGGTAAAAATACCATTCAGGTAAAATCTCTAATGGTGTTGCAAATGGATTTGCTGGTTCACCAATAGCGGCTGGGTCTAAAACTGCTAAACCGATCACGCATGCAAATGTTCCTAGGATTACAACAGGGAACATGTACAGTAAATCATTCGGCCATGCAGGTTCGCCATAATAATTATGGCCCATACCTTTTGCTAATTTTGCTCGTAATACTGGATCGGATAGATCGGGTTTTTTTGTAACTGCCATAATAAGGACTCCGTATTTTTGGTTATATTTAGATACATTCTATGTTTTTTCGAGATATATTCTTGATAGAATACCACGAGGTCAAAACCTGATCCTCCTTAAAGAGGTCCAGAAATACCTTGTTTACGAATCATAAGGAAATGCATCAGCATAAAAACAGCCGTTGCTAAAGGTAATACAAATGTATGAAGACTGTAGAAACGTGTTAACGTTGCTTGGCCTACACCTGTTCCACCGCGTAATAGTTCAACAACTGAAGGACCAATAGCAGGAATCGCATCCGGTACACCAGTTACAATTTTCACCGCCCAATAACCAATTTGGTCCCAAGGTAGGGAATACCCTGTAACACCAAACGATACAGTACACACGGCCATGATTACTCCTGTTACCCAAGTAAGTTCACGGGGCTTTTTAAAACCGCCAGTTAAATATACGCGGAATACGTGAAGAACCATCATAAGAACCATCATACTTGCTGACCAACGGTGAATTGAACGGATAAGCCATCCAAAGTTAACCTCAGTCATAAGATACTGTACTGAGGCAAAGGCTTCAGCAACAGTTGGTCTGTAATAGAACGTCATAGCAAATCCAGTTGCTACTTGTACTAAGAAACATGTAAAGGTAATACCACCAATACAGTAAAAAATATTTACGTGAGGCGGCACGTATTTACTTGAAATGTCATCAGCAATTGATTGAATTTCAAGACGCTCCTCGAACCAGTTGTACACTGACATAAAATAAGAACAAAAAAGAATGGGTGTATTCCGGATCCTTCGTATAGGGAAGCGCGAAGTACAAACCAAGAAAAGTTAAAACACAAGTGGGCTAAAAAAAAACGAGTCGTCTAA
>Ga0209355_1000019_pt1 | contig 100294 bp, 101 predicted proteins | sample LauGreSBDMM110SN_3_FD_187563 | JGI IMG/M metagenome (GOLD analysis project Ga0209355, IMG submission 187563) | Freshwater lake microbial communities from Lake Michigan, USA - Sp13.BD.MM110.SN (SPAdes) (version 2) | ecosystem: Environmental > Aquatic > Freshwater > Lake | place: Lake Michigan... | reverse complement strand
CAGAAGTAGCCGCGTAGGCATTTCCGATGAGAGACCAAGTTCGAACCTCATACAGAATTTCCTCAGTAGCAATGGTTTCAAAAGCCATAGGGGGCGTTGCACCAATTGGCTGGCTCTCCCCCGCCACTATTGTCATTGATGAAGCGCTCAACGATTACGAAGTTGTTTGGGCAGCCGCCGGTCATCCCCATGCCGTCTATCCAACTTCCTTTACTGAATTACTTGCCTGTACTGGTGCCAGAGCAATGATTGTTGGGCCTTAATGGTCATCGCTTATTTTTGGAGAATTAAACCCTCAAGAATTCCTTTCGCTTTTGCATCCATGGCTTTGAATCGCTTCTTTCTTCTTCAGGATAAAAATGTGGGTTTTCACAAATCTCTTGGAATTGGCAAGGGTGAAACTTTTACCCCGCGAGATGCTGATCCCTTGAGTTGGGGTTTAATTGCAGTCGTTGATGATATTGAAGCTTTCGATCGCTCTCCGGTGATTTCACAGTGGCGCAAAAATAGTGTCAATGAGTTTCGCGCAGTGCTTTCTCCAATTTCTTCACATGGCAAGTGGGCCAGAAAAGATCCTTTTAGCAATGGGTTAGACAATGCAGATGCGAAAGATTCGATTAAGGCATGGAGCGGGCAAGTTGTTGCAATCACACGTGCTCGGATTAAATGGCATCAAAATTTTCGATTTTGGAGATCAGTGCCACCAGTAACAATTTCTTTGAAATCTGCAGAAGGATTAGTTAGCGCGATCGGTATTGGAGAGGCTCCAATTGGATTGCAAGGGACTTTTTCACTGTGGGAATCAGCTGCAGCTGTGCGAGATTTTGCATACCGTGGGCAAGCCCACCAAAAGGCAATTGCAGATACTGCACGCTATAACTGGTATTCAGAAGAGCTTTTTGCCAGATTTGCAGTACTTGAGCAGCGGGGTTTGATGAAGTAGGTCGAGATTTATAGGGCAGAATTATCCCTATGTCTATGCGCCAATTCACTCCAAGAAAATTTGTGCGTCGCAGTACCTCGCCTTACTTAACGCTGTTAATCTTTATTTTTCTTGGACTTACAATTGCAATGCAGATTGCTTATCCACTTGTCGATGGATTTGCTTTAGATTTCATAACAATTGCATCTGTATACACAGCGGCAACTGCAATGTTCTTACACGGTTTTGCAGTGTATGGAGCTAGGTATGGATTAACTCTGTTTGTTATCGCAATTTTGTTTGGATTTTGGATAGAGCAACTTGGAGTAACAACTGGGTGGCCCTTTGGCGACTACGTATATTCAGATACTTTGGGACCTAAAGTCCTTGATGTTCCTTTGGTTGTTCCATTTGCATGGTTGATGATTGCTCATCCATGTCTAATTGCTGCCCGCAGGATCGCAAAATCTTGGGTATTTTTGTATGGAGCAGCTCTCATGTGTGCATGGGATTTGTTCTTAGATCCACTGATGGTCAGCGCCGGTCGATGGACATGGCAGGTATCCGGTGCACATGTTCCATTTCAACCTGAAATTCCACTTTCAAATACATTTGGATGGTTGCTCTCTGGCATGGCCTTGATGTCCATACTTCACTTCTTCACACCTCGCGATCGTCGCAAAAATAGCGGCTCCTTAATTCCAGCTGACATAATTTTATTTTGGACACTTTTCTCCGGCGTTGTGGGAAATCTCTTTTTCTTTGGTCGCCCCGGAATTTCAATGTTCTCTGGTTTGATTTTAGGAATACTTCTTATCCCATATTTTTTCAATCGATGGATCGGAAGGCCGTAAATCTTTAACTCACTGCTCTACATTTTGCCTCTGTTATTAATGACATTGACCTTGATGAATTTTTTTCTCATCCGAAACCCTCATGCTGTTAGTGATCAAAGGGCAGGAGTACTAGTTCCCCTGCGCAATGAAGCGGAAAACATAAAAGATTTAATTGCAACGCTGTCTCGACAGGTTGGAGATTTTCACTTTTATCTTCTAGACGACAACTCCGAAGATCTCACTCTTGATCTGCTTGAGCAATTCACAGCAGGTGATTCACGGTTTACTGTCATAAAAGGTGCGCCATTGGCACAAGGGTGGATTGGTAAAACTTGGGCACTTCAACAGTTATTTGATCAATCAAATGAAGAATTTCTGGTTTCAGTTGATGCAGATGTGCGGCTTACTCCTGATGCCATCGCTCGATCAGTCGCCACATTGAAATCAACTTCGCTAGATTTCATCTCACCTTACCCACGCCAGATTGCACTCTCATTTGGTGAGCGGATGATTCAACCATTACTGCAATGGTCGTGGTTGACAACGGTACCTCTTCGAATAGCTGAAAAATCTGCGCGCCCATCTATGGCTATTGCCAATGGTCAGTTCTTTGTTGTTCGTCGAATAGCACTCGAAAAAATTGGTGGATACAAGGCTGTAAAAAATGCAGTCATCGATGATGTCTTTTTAGCTCGTGAACTGATTCGAATTGGTTTTCATGGTGGAGTAATCAATGGAGCATCTATAGCCCAATGCCGAATGTATACATCGTGGAGCCTAATCAAATCTGGATACGGAAAATCGTTGAATAAAGCATTTGGTGGGGCGGTTGGTGCAACTTTTGTAATTCTATTTCTATTTCTTACCAGCATTCTTCCTTTCATTTTATCTTTGTCGGGAAATTTCTACGGTTGGCTTGGCTATATTTTGATTGTCTTCTCCAGAATGCTAAGTGCCATCAAGACACAAGGCAGAATTATTGACAGTTTTCTGCATCCAATCTCTGCTGCCCTACTCATCTATTTGATTATCTATTCATTTAAAGTGCGAAATAGCGTTACCTGGAAAGGTCGCACAGTATGAAAATTGTTGTCATAGGTGCAGGAATGGGTGGAATGACTTCGGCTGCACGACTAGCTCGCGGAGGGCATGAGGTCGCAATTTATGAAGCCAGTGATCAAGTTGGAGGAAAATGTAGAACCGAGTGGATTGGTCGTGTTGCATTTGATACTGGCCCCTCACTTTTAACGTTGCCGGCTGTATATAAAGATTTTTTTCAAAGAACTGGAAAGCCCATGGGTTTGGTCTGTCCAATAGAAACAGTTAATCCAGCATTTGATTATCGCTTTGAAGATGGTTCAAGAGTTCAGTTTGCAAACCTTTCTCGTAAAGAGACCCTGGATGCAATCGTGGAAAGTTTTGGTCAAGATGCATCTGGTCAGTGGGATCAAATTATGCGTCGTGCGGAGAAAATGTGGGATGTTAGCCGCGGGCCATTTGTTGAATCAGAATTAAAGTCCCCTCTTTCATTGCTCAAACGCATTACTTTTTTTAGAGATCTATTGATCATTGCGCCTTGGAAATCGCTGCGCAAACATGCAGATGAAATTCTTAAAGATCAACATCTGCGCTTCATAATGGATCGTTATGCAACCTATAGTGGCTCTGATCCACGAAAAGCGCCTGCCGTTTTGTCCACCATCGCTTTCGTTGAAGAGAGTTTTGGTGCCTGGCATGTCAAAGGCGGGCTTGGAAACCTTGCTCTAGAAGTACACAAGAGAGCGAAAGATGTTGGAGTCTCTTTTCACCTCAATTCACCTGTTGCTCAAATCAATACAGTGAATGGAAAGGCAACAGGAATTGTTTTAACAAGCGGAGAAAGGGTTGATGCAGATGTTGTCATAGCAAATGCTGATGCTTCTTTGGTGTACAACAAACTGATATCTGGCCACAATCGACTACTTAAGCGAGTACGCAGAAATATCGCAAATGCTGATGTATCTGTGGCTGGATTCTCTTTGCTTCTAGGGATGCGAAAAGACATAAGTGATGGCATGAACCACCACACAGTTTTATTTCCAAATGATTATGATGCTGAGTTTGATTCGGTCTTCAAGGATAGAAAGCCGGTTGCAAGACCAACGATTTATATTTGCGCTCCAAAGGATCCATTAATGAGTAAGGATGAGAATCTAGAGGGCTGGTTTGTACTTGTTAATGCACCCACTCACGGAAGCTTTGATTGGAGCAATGATGATTTCAATCAGAAATACGCCAGTCAGATTATTGATCAAATTGAAGAACGGGGAATTGTTATTCGATCTCGTTTAGAGACAATGACTATCCGCACCCCTGCAGATCTGGAATCCCAAACTCTTGCTCCAGGGGGTGCGATATATGGAACATCAAGTAATGGAGCGCGAGCAGCATTTCTTCGTGCAAAAAACCGTTCACCGATTAAAGGGCTTTATCTAGTTGGGGGCTCAGCTCATCCAGGAGGTGGACTTCCCTTAGTTGGAATTAGCGCAGATTTAGTTAGTCAAGCAATTGGCTTCGAGCGAAAACTACGACACTAACAAAACTATAAATTTGAACAATTAAGAAAGCTATTGATAGCCAGAAAATGCCCGGAAGGTTAACGTAATTAATTACTAACGCTATAAATAGAAAACTTGCTCGAATCGGTCTCTCTGCGGGCGTTACCACTCCTAAATCACTTACTCCCAGGGCTTTGAGCTTTGCGCGGGCGTATTCCTGAAAAGAGGCAATACTCCATAAAATTATAGGAATCCAAGCAGGAACACCGATTGCATAAAGAGCATAAAACCAAAAAGCCTCACTGATGCGATCTGCTACGGCATCAAGGGTTGCTCCCCAATTACTTTCACGTTGTTGGAAGATTGCAACACTTCCATCAATACCATCGCAAAAAAGCGAAAAGACAAGAAAGAAAATCGCCCAAATTGTTTGTGACGTTATTGCAGTTGCTAAAGCTCCGAGTAGGCCCAACAATGTCAGCACATTTGGGGAGATCCGAAGAAGTGTGCACACAAGTCCAAATCGATATGAAATATTTAGCCATGCGCCAACGATGCCATCAGTTTTTGCATCACTATGCAGTGCGCTCCATCTAAGTTTAAACTCTTGCTTAGTTAACATTATTGATCCTTCGATAAATCTCAACTGTCGCAGTTGAGCTATTCATAGTATAAAAATGTAATCCAGGAGCACCAGCTTCTAAGAGTTCTTTGCATAGTTTTGTGGCAATTTCTACACCTAGATCACGAACAGCCTGGGAATCAGACTCAACCTCTGCGAAGGCTTTGGCAATATGAACTGGAATAGGCGTTCCCCCAAGCTCTGCCATTCGGTGCAGAAGCTTCACATTAGTAACTGGCAAAATTCCAGGAATGACTGTGAGCGCAGAGCCACGTTTTGCAAGGCGTTCCACGAGATTCTTATAAGACTTCACATCAAAAAAGAATTGAGTTGTTGCAAACGTTGCACCCAGTTCTTCTTTTCTAATGAGCACGTCAATATCTTTTTCAAAATCTCCTCCAGAACTTGGATGTCCATCTGGAAAAGCGGCAACACCTATTTTGAATCCTCCACACTCTTTTGCCAATTCAACAAGTTCGTCAGCGTGAGTAAATCCGTTTTCTGTTGGTAGCCATGGCGCTAAAGGTCCGCCAACTGGATCACCGCGAAGTGCAAGAATGCTTGTAATTTTGGCATCTTTGTAACTGTTTAAAATCTCCAGTAATTCATTGCGCGTTGATCCAACACAAGTAATGTGCGCCACGGTTGGAATGCCGGTGCGGCTTGTGATTTCACGAGCAATACGAATAGATCGATCTCTAGTTGACCCACCAGCTCCATATGTTACGGATACAAAATCTGGAGCAATAGATTTGAGCCCTTCTATTGCATGCCACAATCTTCCTTCCCCCTCTATGTCTTTGGGAGGAAAGAACTCAAATGAATAGGATGTGCCAACTACCACTGAGTGAGGGTACCGTTATCACGTGAATTCAGTGCCAAAGACGAGCCTGCTAGCCGTTCGTACATCCGTTGAAGAAGAGCTTGGAATTTTTCTAAGCCGTGAGGGTGCCTATTTGCAAGATATCTCACAAGACTTAACGCTCGTTTGTAACTCTTTAACATCATTTTTACTAGAAGGGGGTAAACGTCTACGCCCTCTTTTTGCATATGCAGGATTTATTGCAGCCGGTGGAGCTCTTGAGAATTCAACTATAAGAGCGATAGCAAGTTTAGAACTTCTGCAAGCGTGTGCATTGATACATGATGACTTAATGGATGCATCTGATACGCGCCGTGGAAAACCATCCATTCATCGTCACTTTGAATCTATTCATGTGCAAGATCGACTTGAAGGTTTTGCACCACAGTATGGTTTATCGGCCGCAGTTCTACTTGGAGATTTGGCACTTGTATGGTCTGATCAAATGCTCAACTCAGCTGGATTAACCGCTGATCAATTCACAAGAACTATTCCTTACTACAATGAAATGCGCGTTGAACTAATGGCAGGGCAGTTTTTAGATATTCATGAGCAGACACAAAAAAGTTCAAGTTTTGATCGCTCAATGAAGATTGCGCGATACAAATCTGGAAAATACACAATAGAGCGTCCATTACACCTTGGGGCTGCTATGGCTGATTCAATAAATCAAAAGAGAATCTCTGCACTCTCTGCATATGGGCTGCCTCTTGGAGAAGCATTTCAACTTCGTGACGACTTATTAGGTGTCTACGGAGATGCCTCGGTAACTGGAAAGCCAACCGGGGATGACTTGCGAGAAGGCAAAAAAACCGTTTTGATCGCCCTTTCCCGTGAGACTCAAACTCCATCACAGTCCCAGACCTTTGAAAAATACTTTGGACAACCTGATTTGAATTCAGAGGGCATAACCGCCCTTCAACAGATAATCTTGGACTCTGGAGCAAAAGATAAGTTAGAGAAGTTGATTGACGAATTGACTGAAAAATCCATTGCGGCAATTGCCTCACCAGAATTTTCAGAAGAAGGTCAACAACTTTTATCTGAGCTTGCTCATATCGCCACAAAGAGGAGTAATTAATGCCAGCACGTGTTAAAGGGCCTACGGATCATGTAGTCGTAGTCGGTGCTGGATTGGCCGGACTCAGTGCTGCATTACGTTTGGCAGGTGCCGGTCGTAAAGTCACAGTGATAGAACGAGAATCAGTTCCCGGCGGACGTAATGGTTTACTGAAAAAAGATGGTTACTCTTTTGATACGGGTCCCTCAGTTTTAACAATGCCATCACTAATTCAAGATGCTTTTAGTAGTGTCGGTGAAGATATGAAGGATTGGCTTGAACTTATGCCGGTCTCACCGCTTTACCGTGCTTTTTATGCAGATGGTTCGCAGTTAGATGTCCATGCAAATACTGCTCAGATGGAAGCAGAGATTGCAGAGAAAATTAGCCCCGAAGAAGCTGCAGGTTATGCAAAATATGTAGATTTCGTAACTAAGTTATACAAGTATGAGATGAATGATTTCATTGATCGAAATATCGACTCTCCACTCAATCTCTTAACTCCAAATCTTGCTCGCCTCATTGCACTAGGTGGTTTTAGACGCCTGTCTCCTAAAGTTAATCAGTTTATGAAAGATCCCCGGCTTCAACGCGTGTATTCATTCCAAGCAATGTATGCAGGTGTTAGTCCTCAACAAGCCTTAGCGATTTATGCCGTTATTGCATATATGGACTCAGTAAACGGAGTTTTCTTTCCCAAGGGCGGTATGCACGCTGTTCCGCGTGCAATGGCAGCAGCAGCCGAAAAACATGGTGTCGTATTCAAATACAGCACTACCGTTTCAAAGATTGATGTTGTTAACTCTCGCGCAAAGGCCGTGATTACAGAAGATGGTCAAAGAATTGAATGTGATGCGGTAATTTTAAATCCCGATCTACCTGTAGCTTGGCGAGATTTATTGGGAAAGACTCCTCTTTCAGTGAAACGTCTTAACTACTCTCCTTCTTGCGTAACAATGCTGGTTGGCTCTTCACGAGAATACGAATTTGCCGCCCACCACAACATTCATTTTGGTCATCAATGGGATGGAATATTTGATGAGCTCATCAAGAAAAAGGTTTTGATGAGTGATCCAAGTCTTTTGGTAACGCTACCTTCAAAGGATGATCCAACTTTGGCTCCCCCTGGTAAACATTCTTATTACGTTCTATTTCCAACACCCAATTTGACTGCCAACATAGATTGGAAGAAGCAGGCCAAGCCATATCGTGATCACATGGTTGAAACTATGGAAAAGCGTGGATACACAGGCTTTGGTGATGCCATTGAAACTGAAGTGCTAACAACTCCATTGGATTGGCAGTCTCAAGGAATGGAAGCAGGCGCTCCTTTTGCAAGTGCCCATACTTTTTTTCAGACGGGTCCATTTAGGCCTCGCAACATTGCTGCAGGAATTGAAAACGTTGTATTTGCCGGATCTGGAACACAACCAGGTGTTGGTGTTCCGATGGTATTGATTTCAGGTCGCTTAGCAGCTGAACGCATTGTGGGTCCGGTTAAATAAGTGGATGAGTTAACCGCTGCCGGAATCACAGATCCCGATCTGCGTGCATCATATGCAGAGTGCAAAAGACTCAATGCTTTACATGGAAAAACTTACTTCCTAGCAACTCTTTTACTGCCTAAAGCCAAGAGACCTTTTGTTCACGCGCTCTATGGCTTTGCTCGCTTTGCCGATGAAATCGTGGACGACTTAGCATCACAGTTATCTGTTCAAGAAAAAGCCAAAGAGTTAAACACGTGGGGCAGCAAAGTTTTATCAGATTTAAAGAAAGGTAATAGCCAGGATGCTGTCGGTCGAGCATTAATAGATACCGTTACACGATTTGATATTCCGCATGAATACTTTGAAGCATTTTTACACTCAATGGAGATGGATTTAACTGTTCAAGAGTATGAGACCTATGAAGATTTAATGGAGTACGTCTATGGATCAGCTGCTGTTATTGGGCTACAAATGGTTCCGATTCTAGGTCCCTTACACGCTGATGCCTATGAATCGGCAAAAACATTAGGTATTGCATTTCAATTAGCCAATTTTATTCGGGATGTCGGCGAAGATTTAGATAGATCACGCGTCTATCTACCTAAAAAAGAGTTACAACAATTTGGCGTAGACCGCAAAATGCTAGAAGCAAGAGTCCTCACTCCCGAAATAGTTGAAGCGCTTAAATTCCAAATTGCCAGAGTTAAGAGGTTGCAGGACCAGGCTGCACCAGGAATCAAACTATTGGAGCCATCTAGTCGTCCATGTATCCAAGCGGCAAGTACTTTGTACTGTGGAATTGTCGAAGAGGTAGAAAAAATCAATTACGATATTTTCAACAAACGTGCCAAAACATCAACTGGAAGAAGATTACGTGTTGCTAGTGCTGCTTATCTGAAGCGCCTAGCCTTATCCAATTAATTAATACGCCTACAACTAGCGCAAAACCAAAGAGTAAGTCCTCAACTGGAGCAGATGCTATTCGCAGGCCCAGAATTGCATCAGGGCTATAGATGACGATGTTTCGAGACGTTAACCACCAGTTTGTTAAAAGCTGAAAACCTACAATGATTGCATACGAAGTCCAGAAAACTTTGCGTTTGAGTAAGCAAGTTTTTATAACATAGAGATCAAGGATTATGACAATTACAACAGCAGAGATCGCTAATTGGGTATAGGTCATTTGTAAACCTGCCAATGTTTTTTAACAGTTCGTACTGCCTCAATCGTTAAAATTGCAGCCAAGGGAACTACGGTGAAAAATAAGTATTCCTCCAGTGGAATACCAAAGGGGCCAAAGATCCCCAGAATCTGATTGTTATCAAAGCTCCAATGCCCTTGATGGATTGCATAGGCATCCCAGGCAATAAAGATTAATGAGACTGGAAGAATTGCTTTGATTGCCCTCTTATATCTTTTTAAGACTTTAACTTTGAGTACAAACTCCAGCCAAATGGAGCCACATATTGTGAAGGCAATCATGGCAAGATAACCGAACTTGAGCACTAGATAACGCTACTCTATGAACACGGGAGCCACCACGGCTGAGAGGGTCTGAAATTCAGACCGACCGTTAGACCGATCCGGTAATGCGGATATGGAAAGGAAAATCACAATGTCAACTATTTTATTTACTGCCTGGGAATATGAAGTCTCAGCTTTAGAATTCATTGCAGCAATTACCTCCTTCATTGGAGTTTGGCTGGGAACTACCGGTAAGAGAATTACATGGCCATGGTGGGCCGCTGGAAGTCTCTTATATGCGGTCTTTTTCTATCAAGTCGAACTCTTTGCAAGTGCAGCGCTTCAGATAATTTTTATAGTTGCCGCCATTTATGGCTGGCGCGGATGGGGACCTAAGGGCGCCAAGCCAGGAGTGTTGTCTACTCGCAAACGTCTTTATCTCTGTGTCGGAGTCATAGCATCAGTTGCAGTTTTATCTCCGGTGTTATCTGGAATTGGCGCTGCAGCAACGTGGTCAGATGCCTTCATTCTTGTTGGCAGTTTATTTGCCCAAGTAATGATGATTTACGAAAAATTTGAAGCATGGTTTCTTTGGCTCATCATCAATATCGTCGGAAGCACGCAGTACTTGCTCTTGGGATACTGGTTCACTGCGGTGCTATATGTAGTGTTTATAGCTGTAGCCGTTGTTGGTTGGCGACGTTGGCAACGTGCTCTTAGCAATTGATGGTCCTGCGGGATCGGGAAAAACTACACTTGCTGCAAAGCTTCAAAGTGAGTATCAACAATCTTCCACGGTGCAAGTTATTCACATGGACGATCTCTATAAGGGCTGGGAAGATGCTTTATCCGATGAGCTTACTTTGAAGCTTTCAGAAATTGTTCAATCTCATAAAGCCGGCAAGAATTTCTACATAAAAAGATTCAATTGGGCCATGATGGAATTTGGTGAGGCAGAGTTAATTCCACCAACAGAGGTACTCATTCTTGAGGGCGTTGGTGCCGCTCAAAAGATAGTTCGAGATGCAGGTGCAAAGACTTACTGGATAGAAGTCGCACCAGAGATCGGACTCCAGCGCGTGTTAGATCGAGATGGACGCCACCTTAGAGATTTAATGCTCATTTGGCAGAGTTACCAAGATGCGCACTTTAAGTTGGATAAAACAGCCGAAAACTGTGATGTGAAACTTACTTCATAACCTTTTTGGGCGCGCCAGATGAGGACCTACCACGCAGGTTCCATAAAATCGCCACATGTCTGATCTGACCGGCGAACTCATTGACGGTCGCTATCAATTATTGCGTCAGGTAGCCAATGGCGGGATGGCCGCAATTTATGAGGCGCTCGATACTCGCTTAGATCGTAAAGTTGCAGTAAAGATTATGCACTCACATCTGGCACAAGATGATGCCTATGTTTCACGTTTTATTCGCGAAGCAAAAGCAGCGGCGGCCCTTTCGCATCCCAACATCGTGGCTGTACAAGATCAAGGCTGGAACCAAAATGGAGTTCCCGCTGTCTTCTTAGTAATGGAGCTTATAGAAGGCCATACATTACGAGAGTATTTGAATGAACGTGGAAGATTCGAAATCAAGGATGCAATGAACTACTTAACTCCGATTTTAAGTGCACTATCTGCAGCGCATGCATTAGGAATTGTTCACCGTGATGTAAAGCCGGAAAACATAATGATCTCGAATGAAGGCAGAGTTAAAGTTGCTGATTTTGGTTTGGCAAGAGGCGAAATTATTGGATCAACAATGACAGCTGAATCCAGTGTGATTTTAGGAAGCGTCTCTTATCTCTCTCCAGAACAGGTCCAAAGGGGAATCGCTGATTCTCGAAGTGATGTCTATGCGGCAGGAATTGTTGCCTACGAAATGTTGATTGGTGATAAACCTTTCACCGCCGACTCCCCTATACAGATTGCTTATATGCACGTTAATGAAGAAGTTCCTCGTCTTCGCAGTAAGCGCAAAGAGATTCCGCAGGCTCTGGATGACTTAATTGCCAGAGCAACCTCAAAGAACCCAGATAATCGACCTCGCACTGCAGCTGAGTTTTTAGATGAACTCGTGCAAATTCAAGTTGATTTAGATCCGAAGAAAAATCAAATGTCACTTGGTTTAGACCTGCCCGTTGAACCAATTCGTGAGAAAACCCAAAAGAAAGAGGCTACTAAATCTGAACCAGCTGTCGAAGTAGAAAAAAAAGAGACCACTCGTCAACTGAGGCGAAAAGAAGAAAAGAAGAAGAGAGCAAGCAAACGTGTTCGTAGGAATCGTAAGGTTGCTTTATTTTTTGCAGTCGCAGTTGGTGTAGCAGGTTGGTGGAGTTTGGTTGGTCCGGGTTCGCAAGTTGTAGTTCCTTCAACGGTCGGAGCAACATATGAAGAAGCAGTATCGATTCTGCAGCCGCTAGGACTAACAGCGACCGTGATCGAAAGCAGATTCGATGAAGAAATTGCCAAAGGTAGAGTTATCGAATCAAACCCAGCCGGAGGCGGAAAAGTTCAGGCCAGTGGCAGCGTTAGTTTTATCGTATCCAAAGGACCAGAGCGATACACGATTCCAAAAACAACAGGATTAACTGTTTTGGCCGCCCAAAATGCCATCTTGAAGTATCCAATTGAAATTCTCCCAGTTAAAGAAGTCTTTAGCAGTGAAATCCCCAAAGGCTTTGTGATTGAAACCCTTCCGAAGTCAGGAACATCAGTAAAGCGAGATACGCAGATTGAAATAATTGTCTCCAAAGGAATTGAGCAGATTGCCTTTCCCTCTTATCTCGGTAAAAGTGGAGAGCAAGCCCTTAATGAATTAACTGAGGCTGGTTTTGATGTCGAACCTACATATGCATACAGCGAGAATGTCTTAGAGCTTGCAGTCATTTCACAAAGCCCCGCCGGTGGTTCGGCACTAAATAAGGGAGCAAAAGTTTCTATCGTTATTTCAAAGGGGCCTCGCTACACGTTTATTCCTGAAACCATTATTGCAATGGAATCTGTTGCAGCTCAAAATCTCCTTAAATCTCTTGGTCTAAAGCCAAAAGTAGTTTCGACAGGAAAAAATAAGGTTAAGTACGTTATCTCCGTCTCTCCTGTTAAGAAAACAAAAGTTGAACGTGGCAGCACAGTAACGATTAAAGTACAGTAGATGAATGTCTAAGCCCGCTAAAAAGCCACGAATAGGTGCGCATACTCCTACAACCGGTGGAATGGCTAAGCGTTCTATTGATTATGCCCAAGAGATTGGCGCAGAGGCGATTCAAGTCTTTGCTTCAAGTCCTCGCATGTGGGCAATGCCTGCAGCAAAACCTGAACTTGATGAAGCATTCAAAATCAAGGCAGCAGCAATGGATCTTGAAACCTACGTGCATGCACCATTTCTTATCAACTTAGGTTCTCCAACTGTTGCTACCTATGAAAACTCATTAGCTTCAACGGCTTACTCACTCAGAAGGGGTTCTGAAATTGGCGCTCTTGGAGTAGTGATTCACACTGGCTCAGCAGTTGATGTCACCCACGTTGATCAGGCATGGAAACAGATTCATGAGGGCATGATGCCAATTCTAAATGCTCTAGGTGACTCATCACCATTTCTATTACTTGAACCCACTGCAGGACAAGGTCAATCATTAGTTAAGAAATTAGATGATTTAGAGATGTACCTCAAGGCACTTGAGTACCACCCAAAAGTTGGTATTTGCCTAGATACATGTCACGTATTTGCTGCTGGTCACGATATTGCTACCAAAGGTGGAATGACTGCAACTATTGATCTTTTAGTGGAAATTGCTGGCATTGAGCGATTTAAGCTTGTCCACGCAAATGATTCCATGGATGTATGCGGAGCGTTAAAAGATAGACATCAAAACATCGGTGATGGACATATTGGAATAGATCCATTCAAAGAACTACTTAAACATCCTGCTGTAGCAAACGCACCGCTCATTTTAGAAACACCAGGCTTAGAGCCAGCCCACAAAAAAGAAGTCGCACTTCTCAAGAAGCTACGTGGATGATGACTGTTCGCCATCAACTTCAATTAAAGCTTGCCCCTTGGGCTCTACTTGGGGTTGCAGCGGCTTGGGGTCTTGCATTTGTAGTAATGAAAGATGCAATTGAGCGACAGAGTGTCAATAATTTTCTATTCACTCGTTTTTCTCTAGCAGTTCTGGTGATGATCGCAATTAGACCTCAGGTCCTTCGTAAGCTCGATAAAGAACTGTTACTGCGCGCAGGATTGGCTGGAATCTTTTTGGGCTTTGGATATATCTTTCAAACTCTAGGACTTGAGCGAACTGGTGCTGCAATCACAGGTTTTATTACAGGCCTATACGTTGTGGTTACTCCACTTTTGGCATCTGTAATTCTAAAGGAGCGAATTAGTAAATTTGTCTGGTTCTGCATCTTCATAGCAACAATAGGGTTGGCTTTATTGTCAGTGCAGGGTTTTTCCGTTGGATTTGGTGAGATGCTCGTTCTCATCAGTGCAATATTTTTTGCTGCTCATATCATCGCTCTTAGTAAATGGTCATCGGGTCGAGATGCCTATTCGATGACCGTTGTTCAACTAACAGTCTGCGCCGTGATGGCAGGCATTGCTTCTATCCCTGAGGGATATGCCCCGCCACCAGATAGAAGTGTTTGGGCTGTAGTTGTCTTTACTGCAGTCTTTGCCACAGCTATTGCTTTCATAGTTCAAACATGGTCTCAAGCTCACATTAGCGCAACAAAAGTTGCAGTAATCCTAACAATGGAAGTGGTATTTGCTGCGCTGTTTGCTGTCATATTCGGCGGAGAGGTATTGACACTTCAAGTCCTACTTGGAGGTTTATTAGTTCTTCTTGCTATGTATTTGATTGTTCTTAAAGAGAATAAATAGATTTAGATTAATGAGTGAAGGTAGTTTGACTTTGCTTTTAGAGAAAACCCTCGTGGCTTAAAAGCCATCTCTTCTTTTCAACTCCATAGGCGTAATTTCCTAAAGCACCTCCTGTTTTAACAATACGATGACATGGAACGACCAACATGATCGCATTGTTTGCACATGCCGTTCCCGCCGCACGCACAGCATTTGGTGATCCAGCTTTGGCTGCAAGTTCAGAATAGGTCCAGGTCTTTCCAACGGTAATTCTTCGCATCGCTTTCCAAGCCGATTGAGAGAAAGAAGCCCCTGATTGTCGTACCTGAATCCCATTGAGCGCCGTTAAGTCTCCGTCAAAGTAGTCCTGTACCAATTCAGAGATTACAGGAATTGATTTAACAGTCTTTGAATCCTTGCCAGCAGAAAGAGCTGCAACTGTTGAAAGATTGGCACCTATCAGAATTTGATCATCAGCCAAAAGATTGAGAACTCCAATTGGAGTCTTGTGTGATGAAATTAGAAAAGGCACGCGCCTAAGTTAGCGATCGCGCAACATTTCAGCAACTAAAAATGCAAGCTCTAACGATTGGGAGTGGTTTAGTCGAGGATCGCAGGCTGTTTCATAGCGTGATGCTAAATCATCGTGTGAAATCTCTTCTCCCCCGCCGACGCACTCTGTAACATCATCTCCCGTTAGTTCAATATGAACCCCACCAGGATGAGTTCCGAGTGCTTTATGAACTTCAAAAAATCCCTTTACTTCGTCCATAACATCATCAAAGCTTCGAGTCTTATATCCAGTTGGAGCTTCGTAGGTATTTCCATGCATAGGATCGCAGACCCACAAAACTTTTGCTCCAGATTTTGTAACCCCATCTACTAGCGCAGGAAGTACTTCGCGAATCTTGTCCGCTCCCATGCGAGTTATAAATGTTATTCGACCTGGCTCGCGATTTGGATCTAACTTATCAATCAGTGCCAAGGCATCTTCGACTGTTGATTTTGGACCTAACTTGATTCCTATTGGATTTCGGACTTTAGAGGCGAAATCTACATGTGCACCATCTAATTGACGCGTGCGCTCTCCAATCCAAATGAAATGGCCCGAAACATCGTATGCGTTACCTGTGCGTGAATCGATTCGAGTCAACGCCTTTTCATACTCCATGATCAACGCTTCATGACTTGAAAAGAAATCAACTGATTTAAAACTCTCTGGATCTACTCCAGCAGATTTCATGAAGGAAAGTGCTCGACCAATTTCATTTGCCATCTGTTCATACCGGTCACCGACCTTTGAGTCACGAATAAAACCTTTGTTCCACTCGTGAACTTGCCGAAGATCTGCAAATCCTCCTTGAGTAAATGCCCGCACCAAGTTAAGAGTTGCAGCAGAAGTATTGTAAACACGCACTAAACGCGCAGGATCCGGAGTACGTGATGCTTCTGTGAATTCAATGTCATTTACAGCATCTCCGCGGTAGGCAGGAAGTGTCACATCACCGCGAGTTTCAAAATCACTGGAGCGAGGCTTTGCAAACTGCCCAGCCATACGCCCCACCTTGATTACTGGAAGACTGGAGTAATACTGTAGAACTGCTGCCATCTGTAAAATTGTTTTTATTCGGTTTCGAATTGAATCGGCAGTTGCAGCCACAAAAGTTTCAGCGCAATCTCCACCTTGTAACCAAAATCCTTTTCCTTCTGCAGCCAACGCAATACGCGCTTTTAAATCATCGCACTCACCTGCGAAAACCAGTGGAGGTAGTGATTGAAGTTGGGCTACCGCCGACTTGATTGCAGGACCTTCTGGGCCGCCAGGCCATTGTGGCTGCTGAGCCGCTACTAGGCCAGGAGTAAATAGATTTTCTAAGTTTGCGCTCATTGGGAAAGTGTAGAGAATCGCTAGTTAACTGCGCAGGGCAATTAACCGAAAAATATCTCGGACTCCTTATATAACTCTAGAGGCACCACTTTGAGTTTCTCAGTGGCAGATGCCAGAGGAACACGGACAATATCTGTGCCATGGAGTGCAACCATTTTGCCCCAATCGCCCTCGTGAGCGGCAGTTATCGCATGTAATCCAAATCGGGTAGCTAAAACTCGATCAAATGCACTCGGTGTGCCGCCGCGCTGAATGTGGCCCAAGACTGATGTCCGAGCTTCCTTTCCAGTTCGGGTCTCGATCTCTTGTGCCAGCCAGTCACCAATTCCCGACAACTTAACGTGGCCAAATGAATCTAAAGTTTGATCCTTAGTAACCATATCTCCGTCCTGGGGAATTGCACCTTCTGCGATAACAATGATCGGTGCATAGTGAGATTTAAATCGAGATTCAACCCACTGGCATACCTTTTCAATTGAAAATTTTTGTTCTGGGATCAAAATACACGATGCTCCACCGGCAAGACCAGCATGAAGTGCGATCCAACCTGCATGGCGACCCATTACTTCAACAATTAATGCTCGGTGGTGAGACTCAGCAGTTGTATGTAAGCGATCAATAGCTTCAGCAGCAATATTTACAGCTGTATCAAAACCAAAAGTGTAATCAGTGTTATTAAGGTCATTATCAATTGTCTTTGGAACACCAATAACTTTTACTCCTAGAGCATCTAGCTTTGTTGCCACGCCTAGAGTGTCTTCGCCACCGATTGCAATTAATGCATCAATTCCACTTTTATCAAGATTTTCTTTTATGCGCTCAACGCCACCTTCGATTTTAAATGGATTTGTCCGTGATGAACCAAGAATTGTTCCTCCACGGGGCAAAATACCTCGAGTAGTCTCAAGACTTAAAGGCATTGTTAAACCTTCTAAAGGTCCTTTCCAGCCATCACGAAAACCAACAAACTCGTGTCCATACTCTTTGACACCTTTTCGAACCACTGCGCGAATTACAGCATTTAATCCGGGGCAATCTCCACCGCCAGTTAACACACCAATACGCATTTACTACTCCAAGAACATGCTTGATTTTATGTAGCGAAATTCTGCTACTTGTGGTCCACACTGACTGGGACAGTCTAGCCTTGCCCTATGGCTAAACGACAACTTAGTGCCGGCGTTGACTCTTCAACCCAATCCGTAGCGGAAATTATCCGAGATTCAAATACGCGCGAACTGGTTCGGCAGGGATGGGCTACCCATCCAGATGGCACAAAGGTCGATCCAGTTCATTGGGTGACGGGATTAAATTCTGGGATTTCCAACGCTTACGGTATAAAAGATATCGCAGCAGTTTCAACTGCAGGTCTACAACTGTCATGGAAAAATACCAAACACATAAGGAACAAGTGAAACAATGGTAAATATTAAGTGAGTCGCAAATCCTTATTTTATTTCCTTCTAGTTGGTTTCCTATGGGGCATTCCATATCTACTCATGAAAGTTGCCGTTGAAGAGATACCACCTTCTGCAATCGTTGCCGGACGAACATTAATTGGCGCAGCAATTCTCATCCCGGTTGCTCTTTATAGAAAAACCTTTAAAGGCGCTGTGCTTGGATTTAAATATGTTGCCTTTTATGCACTGCTAGAGATGATTGGCCCTTGGATATTAATTTCTACAGCCCAAAAGAAGATTGATTCAGGGCTAGCCGGCTTACTCATCTCAACTGTGCCTATATTTGCAGCGATTATTACTTCACTGCGAGGTGACCATTCAGTGTGGCAGTTCAAGCGAATGTTCGGGATTGTTGTTGGGTTTATTGGTTTGATTGCTGTTGTTGGAATTGAAAGTTTCTCTGGAAATAGCCATCCGGCTTCAATTGCAATGATGATTCTTGCCGCTATGGGGTACTCATACGCAATCATTATGGTCACGACTAACTTACCTTTAGTCGATGGAATTGCGATCAACGGTTTAGCGATGGCAATTACTTCAATATTTTGGGCTCCACTTGCTATTGCGCAATGGCCAGCGCAGGTTTCGCTCAAGCCTGCACTCTCATTGATTGCTTTAGGGGTTCTCTGTACCGCTTTGGCATTTCTAATCTTTTTCAAACTTCTTGCTGAAATTGGTCCGGCACGAGGATCTCTAGTTACTTATCTCAATACCTCTGTTGCAGTAGTTCTGGGTGTAATTGTTCTAGATGAACCAATAACAATCGGCTTGATCGTAGGACTTCCATTGGTACTTATTGGATCATATTTGGCAAGCAAGAAGAGTGAATCAGCCCTTCTCGCCAAACCCTAAACGTTCCAAGAGTTTTGGATCCTTCTGCCACTCTTTTGAGACTTTAATATGCAGTCCAAGAAAAATCTTCGCATTAAGTGTGCGTTCAATATCGGCGCGAGCTCGAATACCGATCTCCTTCAACCGAGAACCTTGATGGCCCAATAAAATCGCACGTTGTGTATCTCGCTCAACGTGAACAGTTGCGTGAATGTCATAAAAGGGCCTTGAACCTTTTTCTTCTCGTTCACCAAATTCATCAATTGTCACAACAATCGAGTGCGGAAGCTCTTCGCGGACATCCTGTAGGGCCGCCTCTCTAATGAATTCACATATCAAAGCTTCAATAGCCTGATCGCTGTTGGTGCCTTCTAGATAATAGGCCGGACCTTCTGGCAAATTTTTTCCAATTAGTTCATTAAGTAATTCAACTTGGTCGTGAATTGCCGCTGATACTGGAATGATTTCATCCCAAGTAAAACCCTTAGCAATCTCCATAATTCCAAGTAAGCGTGCCGCTAATTTTTCCTTTGAAATCAAATCGGTTTTTGTAATCACTGCAAATTTCTTTGCCTTGCGGTGTTTAGCAATTTCTTGAGCAATAAAAATGTCACCTGCGCCAGAAGTTTCATCAGCAGGGATGCACATAAGAACAATATCAACCGAGTCCATACTCTGATCAACGACTTGATTTAATCTCTGCCCAAGTAGAGTTTTTGGTTTATGTACTCCCGGTGTATCAACTAGAACTGCCTGATAATCAGGACGATGAACAATTCCTCTAATTGCCGACCTAGTTGTATTTGGATGGTGTGACGTAATTGCAATTTTGCTACCAACAAGGGCGTTGATTAAGGTAGATTTTCCGACATTAGGACGGCCGACAATAGCCACAAATCCTGATCGAAAACCACTCATACTTCTATTCTCTCATTCTTTACCCTGAGTGAACTCCAACAAACTCCACGGCATCGGTCACCGAAGTGACTATCTCGGCGCAACGTTCTCCAATTAAGCGATGGCAACCCTCACTCGTTGGTGAATGAATTGGGCCCGGTATTGCCATAACTGGTCTGAATATCTCAGCTGCATCCCTTGCAGTACGTAATGAACCACTCCTAAAAGCAGCTTCGACAACCAAAGTGGCTTTCGAAAGCGCCGCAATTAATCGATTGCGCGTTAAAAATCTATTCGGTAATGCTCTTTGACCTGGTAAGAACTCACTGACTATCGCTCCGCTTTCGCAGATCTCTGAAAACAATCTGGCATTTCCGGCTGGGTAATTTACATCTACGCCACATGCAATAACTGCAATTGTTACTCCTTCAGCAATTAACGCTCCCTTGTGCGCATAAGAGTCGATCCCATAAGCACCTCCACTTACAACTGCCCATTCGCGATCTACGAAACCGGCAGCAAAATCACCGGCTATGCGAGCACCATAGCTTGTTGGATTTCTGGTCCCAACGATTGCAAGAGAAGGAATCTTCAATGCATGAACGTTGCCTTTGACCACCAGTGCAATCGGTGGATTGGCTAGATCATTTACCTGTTCTGGCCAATCTGAATCTTGTGGCGTCAAAAAATGAGCTCCATGATTTGTTATCAATTCGAGAATTTTCTCACCAGGAGTCAACTGAAGCGCGGAGACTAACTTTTCATGTTTAGTTGGGCCATATCCGCCTTTAATCAGTTTCTCATACACATCGAGTGCACCCAACTTAAAGATTTCTTGAGACCAGAATTTATGCCCTGATTCAATTGCGCTAAATAAAGCTACACGAGCCATCAAATCATTCATAGTTAGCAACATTAAGTTCTAACAAGGCGACCCTGGCGCCAAATCGAATTACTTGTGGATGAGCGCTGCTATATTTGAAAAAGAAGTTCGGTGATGTGGGGTTGGGCCATGTTTTTCAAGTGCTTTTGTATGCCCGGCCGTGATGTATCCCTTATGTCCAGCAAATCCATACTCTGGAAACTCTAAATCAAGTTCTCTCATTATTCGATCTCTTGTAACTTTGGCGATAATTGAAGCAGCGCTAATTGATACAACAACCTGATCGCCTTTCCACACAGCCAAGTTAGGAAGACCTAATCCTTCAATGGCATACCCATCAGTTAACACATATGCCGGCTCCACATTTAAACCCAGTACCGCTCTGCGCATTCCATCTAAATTTGCAGCATGCACACCTCGAGCATCAACCTCTTCGGATGGGACAACTACAACACTAATTGCCTTTGCGCAGTTTTGAATGAGATCAAATATCGTTTCACGTTTGTTTTCTGATAACTCTTTTGAATCACGAACAGGTGCTAGTTCAGGTGCAAAGGGATCATGTAAAACAACTGATGCTATTACCAATGGACCAGCACATGCACCACGGCCTGCCTCATCTACTCCTGCAATCGGAGCGATACCTGCAGCAGTTAGCAGCTGCTCGATAACCTTCAACTGCTACTTCGTGACGTCTATTTTTGGAACATACGTAAGGTTTTTAAAAGGCCAAATTACTGCCACTACTCGGCCTGAAACGGTTTTTAGAGGTACGAATCCACTGTTGATGTCGTCTTGGTGATATCTAGAGTCCGCACTTGCACCACGGTGGTCACCCATTACCCATAATTTTCCTTCAGGTACAGTCACATCAAATTTCATATCCGAGGGAGCATCTCCCCCATAGATATAAGGCTCTGAAACTTCTACGCCATTAATTGAGAGTTTGCCACTGTCACCGCAGCAAACGACTCGATCTCCGGCCACACCTACAACTCGTTTTACCAAATACTGCTTTGCAGGATTTGGGAGAACTCCCACTGTTACAAGAAGGCTCTTAGCCTTAGAAGTTAAAGAGTTGCTTGAGTTTTCCAAGTTCTCAGGGAGCCAGTTATTTGGATCGCGGAAAACTACGACATCCCCGCGCTTTATATTGTCAGAGATAAATGGAACTTTGTTGACTGCAACTCGATCTTGAACCTGCAATGTGTTTTCCATTGATCCAGAAGGAATATAGAAAAACTGAACAAGGAAGCTCTTAATAAACAGAGAAACAATTAAAGCAACGACAATCAGGATTGGGAGCTCCTTAAGGAGTGATCCCTTACTTCTCATAGAGATGAATGAAGTTACTAGGCTTTAGGTTCTTCATCAGATGCAGGAATTACTTCAGCATCTGGAGTCTGCTCAACAGCCTCTGCTGCGGATTCAACGATTGCCTCTGGTGTCTCTTGAGTAACTGCCTCTGTAACAACTGCCTCAACTGGTTCGGCTACAACTTCTTGTGTAGCAGCAACCGGTTCTACAACTACTTCAGCAACAGGAGTAGAAAGGATTCCGTCACCATAACCTTCAACGCCATCGCGCTTTTCGCGAATCTTTGCAGCCTTACCGCGAAGATCACGTAGGTAGTAAAGCTTGGCGCGGCGAACTTCGCCTTTCTTTACTAACTCAATTTTTTCGATAACTGGAGTGTGTACTGGGAATGTACGCTCGACTCCAACACCGTAAGAAACTTTACGAATTGTGAAAGTCTCACGGACGCCATCACCTTGGCGACGGATAACAATTCCTTGGAAAACCTGAAGACGGCTCTTGCTACCTTCGATAACGCGAACATGAATCTTGAGCTCATCACCGGCACGAAACTGTGGGATGTCTTTGCGTAGCGAGATTGCATCTACTGCGTCAAGAATGTTCATATTTTCGATCCTTTTGTCATTTCAATAAAGCACACGCTTTGGCGGTGCAGATTGCGTATTGTGCCACACACAGGGTTGTAAGCGTAAATCGGACCCTGCCCCTGCAACTTACTCAGGAATTTGAGCGTTGAGTTGTCCGAAAAGGTGAGGACCTGCGGCCACGGTCAAATCAAGACCGTGCCAGCGCCGGGTACTAACAATGGCTCCAGCCTCTTGGGCAATTAGCTGAGCAGCAGCCAGATCCCACTCGAACAAACCGGTTTCAAAATAACCATCCACTAAACCTGTGGCTACGTGACAAATATCTGCTGCGGCAGAACCTATTCGGCGTAAATCTCGAATCTTAGGAATAAGAACATTGACAATCTTTAACTGCTCAATTCGATTTGTAACATCATAGGCAAAGCCCGAAGAAATTAGCGCGCGGTTTAATTCCACTGGCTCATTACATGCAATTTTTACACTATTGAGAAATGCGCCATTGCCTCTAGATGCATGCCAAGTTGAATTAACCGTGGGTGAATGGACAACTCCAACTAATGTTCCATTTTCATCTTTTGCGGCGATCGATACAGACCAGCCTGGTAGCCCATAAAAATAATTGACAGTTCCATCTAGGGGATCTATCACCCATGTAACTCCGCTTTTGGAATCTCTGGATGCCCCCTCTTCTCCAATAATTCCATCCTCTGGTCTTGCCTTTAAAATCGCTTGAACAATCAGCTTCTCACTTGCTAGATCCATCTGTGTTGCAATATCTATTGCCGTTGATTTAGATGTGAGATCCCAGGATGCTGGACGATCCATCAATAAATCTCCTGCATCACGTGCGATTGTGAGTGCAAGATCCAACAGTGTCTTCGAATCTGTCATTGTCCGAGTGTAACCGCGGTCTAGACTAATGCCCATGTTCTCCGCATACGCGACCTTGATACGCACACCAGGAGCTCTCCAATTTTCTATTTCAGGGCTCATCGCTCGGATGCCAATTTCTATGGACTATTTGGCTCTCGTTTTCATTGTTGTGTCAGTGAATGGTTCGTATGCAATTGCTGGTGGCCTCAGTGCTGCTGCATCGATCGTTATATCAATCGCTACTCCACATTGGTCTCGAGTTGCAGATCGCATAGGACAAAGCGCCATGCTGGTTCGGGTAGTTCCCATAAAGATTGCCGCTCTATCCCTATTCACTCTATTAGTTTTAAATCAAACTCCGATCTGGACTTGGTTTGTGGCAATAATTTTTGCTGAAAGTTTTTCAGTAAGCACGGGAGGACTTGTACGTCGGCGCTGGCTACACGTCTTGAGCCCTGACAAATCCACCACGGCTGAAGATGAAAGCAATCGACATATCGTGAACACCGCCTACTCTTTTGAAGCATTAATGGATGAGGTAGTTTTCATTCTGGGTCCAATAATTGTGACCATCTGCGCAACCTCCATAGCTCCAGCTGCGGGCATCTTCGTGGGGATTTTGTTTATGGCTATCGGAGTTCCACTTTTTGTCATGCAAAAGTCAACCGAACCTCCGGCTACACCCAAACGTGTCGTAGATCCGCATCCGGCGGTAATTAGAAACAAACAAGTTCAAGCCGTTGTACTTCCAACAGTTTTACTTGGTGGGTTTTTTGGATCAATTGCAATTGTTACTGTTGCATTTGCTCAAATTCGAGGCCAGGAAAATAAAGCGGGCATTTTATTAGCGATCTGGGCATGTGGTAGCGCACTTGCAGCTATAGGTAATGGAGTCATTAAGTGGAAGATTTCAAGCGCTGCGCGATTTCTCATATTTTTATTTGCACTAACGATTTTATCAATTCCAATGTTATTTGTGGATTCTCTATTGTGGCTCTCTGTTGCATTATTTTTTAATGGATTTGCAGTTGCACCGTTGGTGATAAATGCATACGGAGTTGCAGAAGGTTCCGTTCCTCCTGAGCAAATTACTGAGACTTTGACCTGGGTAGTTGCAGGAATGCCACTAGGTGGAGCCATCGCCAGTGCGCTTTCGGGGCAAGTGATTGATGAATTTGGTCCTGCCATCGCATACTGGGTGCCCCTTGGATTTATGATCGCAGCATCGCTAGCCACACTCCCGTACTTCAAGGTTTTTAAGGCCCTCATCGGCTACTCTCATGCTCGTGACTGAGTTACGACTAGATGGGCGGACCGATGATGGTCTCTATCTTTCTATGCGCGATCAAGAAGGTGAGCAGTACACCATTCGCGTGAGTGACACCTTGCGTGCGACAGTAAATCAGCAGCGTTTGAACTCTGTTCCAGTCAATGAAGAGCCTGCGATTTCGATTAAAGAGATGCAGAGATTGCTTCGCTCTGGTCAAACAAGCGAACAAATTGCTCGCGACTACAGTGTTTCGATTGAAAAAATAGATCGCTTCGCAGGACCTATCGTTTCCGAACGCATCTACATAATTGATCAGGCGCAGCAAATAGTTGTACGAAAAGAGATTGATCGAGATCCAATTACATTGTTAGCAACAATTACTTCACGCCTTGCTCCACACGGAATTGATGCCTCAACCCTGTCATGGGACACATGGAGATTAGAAAATGGAACCTGGACGATTGAACTTCACTATCCAAATACAGGTGGTGTTGGGGTAGCTCAGTGGAGTTTTGATCCATTATTGCGTTCGCTTAGTTCAATGGATGAAAACGCCCGTTGGATGATGGGAGATGATCCTGCGCCCCGCCAACTTTCCAAACCAGGTCTCGTAGCCACGGATTCAACTCACCCTTCAGAGCGGCGAAGCCCTGAGAATCAAAATGTAATCTCCCTGGAAAAAGATCGCATTGGTGATTTTGCAGAAGAAGAGTTTGAGAGCGAAAAGATTGCACCCCTTGTTCCAAGGTTGGCCGTCATTCGTGAAGAGCCAGATGATGAAGCATCCCGTGATGGAATTACTGCGCGAGCAAAAGTTCCAAGTTGGGACGAAATTATGTTTGGAATTAAGCCTGACGATAAGTAGTTAGTTCAGTAATTAGCTAAGCGTTGTAGTAAACAGACCAACCTGAGATTCAATCTGACTATCACCACCGTGGTGGCCAACCATCGCACCTTCTTTATCTGCTCTTTCGGGGTCAAGTAATACAACTCCATCGCGTGCAATAGCAATCACATCTCCCATGCGATCTGCCGCATCCTGAGTGACCTCTTCTCCAAAAATGCCACGCGCGATTGCATCTTCTCGAGTTAAAACTAAAGCCTTCTCCTTCAAAAACTCATTCCATAGTGATGCAACATCATCTCTAGCATTCTTGCTTTCACTCTCTAAATAAATATGGCGAGCTCGTGGCTCACCAGCTACAACGCTTACTCCGGAAAGTAATGGATTGCCTTGCCCAATGATGATTTTTTCTTGGACATTAACCATTCCGTGGTCAGAGGTAATCCAAATGCGTGTTCCTTTTGGAACTTCCTTCATAAGGTTTTGAGTCAGCTGATCAATCATTGCAAGGGCTGAAATCCAGTTATCGCTTCCAACACCATCATTATGACCGGCCGAATCCAAGTCATTTACATAAAGGTATACGAATGAAGGTGTCTTTTGTAAGGCATCTCTTGTTTCACTCACTAAATCACTTACAAGGTTTGCACCTTTGTACTGAGCGCCACGGAAAACAGCGCGTGTAAATCCTGAGTTTTCATATCTTTTTGCTGCAACATGAGTGACGTTAATTCCAGTCAGGGATGCGCGTTGAAACAATGTTTGAACTGGCTGCCAATTTTCAGGATCGACCCGTTCGTCCCATTTGAGGGCGTTTAATAATCTCCCTCCACTACGTGGAACTCGAACTGTATAACCAAGCATTCCATGTGAACCAGGCATTGCCCCTGTAGTTAAGGTAGCTAGTGATGTTGCGGTCGTTGTTGGAAAAGCTGTTTGTATAACGCCGTGGTTGACCATTCGAGAGATTGTTGGCATAACTTGTGAATATTTTTCTAGAACGTCAAAGCCAAATCCATCAATAAGAAAAAGTAGTTCGCGTCCCATAGGAGAAACGCCAACATTTAAGTGATCCGTAGCGCTTTCTAACCCAAGGGATGAAAAAATCGAAGGCGTTATTTGGGATAAATGCACGTGCATATCTTCCCACGAATGTGTATTAGAGTTTGTCCATGATCAGCGCAATAAAGTATTCACCTGAGGTAGCCCAGGCAATTAAAGCGGGCAAGCCCATAGTTGCCCTTGAATCTACGATCATTAGCCACGGATTGCCACGTCCATCAAATCTTGAGGTTGCAAAGCAGTGTGAAGAGATTGTCCGAAAAGGTGGAGCAGTTCCGGCCACCATCGCATTACTTGATGGAAAGATTCTAATTGGGCTTGAACCACATGAACTTGAAGCGATCGCAAATCGTGACGATATTGCTAAAGCTTCGATCCGAGATCTTGCGGTAATCGTTTCGCAAAACAAAAGTGCTGCAACAACAGTTGCGGCAACAGCTCATATCGCCGCTGTTGCAGGAATCAAAGTTTTCGCAACTGGCGGATTAGGTGGAGTTCACCGAGGTGCATCACAATCATTTGATGAGTCTGCAGATCTAACCGCTTTGTCGCAGTTAGATATGACGGTAGTTTGCGCAGGGGTAAAGTCAATCTTGGACGTGCATGCAACTCTTGAGCGGTTAGAAACTTTATCTATAGGAATAGTTGGTTACAAGACCAATTCATTCCCAGGCTTTTATCTAACCGACTCTGGTTTTACTCTAGAACACCGCGTTGAAAACGCTGCAGAGATCGCAAAAATAATAAAAACTCGAACAGATATTGCAACGCAGTTTAAATCTTTAGTCGTTGCCAACCCTGTGGCAGTAGAGATGCCTAGAGCCCGGCATGATGAGATATTGGCAAGTGGCTTAGCTCGCGCCCAGCAAGAAGGAATCGATGGCAAGGCTGTGACTCCGTTTTTGCTAGAGCACTTCCACAAAGCATCTAATGGTGAGTCGCTGAAAATAAACACCGAAATCATTAAATCCAACTGCGCCCTTGCGGCAGAGATTGCTGTTGCGCTCTCATGAAGAAAATTCTCTGTATAGGCGATATTGCGCTAGATGTAATTTCTCAACTAAAAGAGCCAATTAACTACGGTAACGATACGGCGAGTAAAATTTCCAGCCACCCAGGGGGTCAAGCTGCCAACGTTGCCACGTGGATTACGCGCACAAATACTCAAGCGCATTTAGTTGCAAGAACTGGAAATGATCCTGTTGGTTTTGCACTCATCTCTGACTTAGATAAGTACGGAGTTGAGCACTTAAACTTGATGCACTCAGGGCGTCCAACAGGTGTTGTGGTGATCTTGGTTGACTCTAATGGTGAGCGAACGATGTTTCCAGATAATGGTGCCAATGCTGATTTAGAGGTTGCAGATCTTCCTCCTCTTGATGATATTGATGGCGTCTACTTAAGTGGTTATGCACTCCTTGATTTTCGAAGTCGCGAATCAGTACTTGCGATGGTAAAAAAAGTTAAAGCAGTCGGCAAACCAATTTTCTTTGACCCCACAACTACTGGAGCGATGAAAATCGTATCTCGTGAAGAGGTTTTATCATGGGTAACTCTTATGGATGGAATTCTTTTAAACTCTGAAGAGGCTTTGTACCTTGCTGCTGAAACAGATGTTGAAGTTGCCGAAAAGAAACTGACCGAGTACACCCCCCTTGTTGTAATCAAGTTGGGATCTAAAGGTGCCATGGGAATCAATGCAGGACAGACATCTAAAGTTCCTGCAGTGACTACAAATGTTGTCGACACCACTGGAGCAGGTGATTCATTTGCCGCTGGGTTTATTCCAAAATGGCTTGAAACGAGTGATCTAACTCAAGCACTTTCAGCCGGCGCCGCTCTTGCAGCAAGGTGCGTTGCATCCATTGGGGCGCGCCCTCCCCTAAATTAATCAACTGTCTTGGCAGAATGCGCACATGGCAAATGCGAAGACGCCCGTGAAAACTGCGGCAAAAGGTAAGAAACCTACTGGCCCAAAGCCTGGTGAATATCCAGGAAAAATAATTGATATCGATGTATCGAAAGAAGTCTCTGAGTCTTTTCTTGAATATGCATACTCTGTTATTTATTCACGTGCATTACCTGATGCTCGCGATGGATTAAAGCCAGTTCACCGGAGAATTTTGCATCAGATGGCAGATATGGGTCTTCGACCAGAACGTGGACACGTAAAGAGTGCGCGAGTTGTCGGTGAAGTGATGGGTAAATTGCACCCACACGGTGATGGTGCAATTTATGACGCGCTAGTTCGCATGGCCCAAAGTTTTTCAATGGGCTTACCATTAATTGATGGCCATGGAAATTTTGGATCATTAGATGCAGGCCCTGCAGCGATGCGTTACACCGAGGCAAGATTGGCCGCGGCTGCAATGGCAATGGTTGCCGAAGCGGACGAAGACACCGTTGATTTTGGACCAAACTATGATGGACAACTATCTGAGCCATTAGTTCTGCCAGCTGCCTATCCAAATCTTTTAGTAAATGGTGGCTCTGGAATTGCCGTGGGTATGGCAACAAACATGGCGCCACATAATCTTGGTGAAGTAATTGCCGCTACTAAGCATTTGATTGAGAACCCAACTGCAACTGTTAAACAGTTAATGAAGTTTGTACCCGGTCCTGATTTTCCAACCGGTGGTGAAATTGTTGGTTTAGAAGGCGTCCGCGAGGCTTACGCAACTGGAAAAGGCTCCTTTAAAGTAAGAGCAACGGTTGAAATTGAAAAGGTAACCTCTCGCAAGATGGGAATCATCATCAAAGAGCTTCCTTACACTATTGGACCAGAAAAAGTAGTTGAACGTATCGCTACATTAGTTAAGAATAAAAAGATTCAAGGAATTAGCGACATCATTGACTTGACCGATGGTCAGACAGGAACAAATGTTGTCATTGAGCTAAAAAATGGCTTTGAACCAGAAGAGGTTCTCGAAAAACTCTATGCGCTAACTCCAATGGAGGATGCTTTTGCAATTAACGCAGTCGCATTAGTAAAAGGCAAGCCCCAGACTCTTGGATTAAAGGAGTTACTGAAAGTCTTTATCGATCACCGTATCGAAGTAATTCGACGACGATCTGAGTTTCGTAAAGCAAAGGCCCAATCCAGACTTGGCTTAGTAGACGGGCTATTGAAGGCGATAATCGATATTGATAAGGTCATTAAGATTATTCGAGCCAGTGATGATGCTGCTCAGGCCAAAGATAAGTTGATTAAAGACTTTAAGTTAAATGAAGAGCAGGCAACTTATATCTTAGACATGCCACTACGACGTTTAACCAAGATGAGCAAAATTGAACTCGAGACTGAGCAAAAAGAACTTAAATCTGTAATTGCTGAGTTAACAAAACTTCTAAAAAGTGAAGAGGCAATTAAAGCTCAAGTGTCAGAAGAGTTAACAGCAGTTGGAAAGGCCTTTGCTACCCCACGTCGTACTCGAATTGGTGCTGCTTAATCCAACTAGATAGACTTGGGTGTGATTTCAACCCAAGCACTTGAACTTCGTGCCGGCGCACGCCTTTTGGTTAAAGGCGTCACGGTACGAATCAATGATGGCGATCGCATTGGGTTTGTTGGTCGAAACGGTGCGGGTAAATCAACGCTAGCTAAAGTTCTAGCAGGTGAAACTATGCCGGCAGGCGGTGCAGTAAATCGCACAGGAAAAATTGGCTATCTGCCTCAAGATCCTCGAACTGGCGATGAACCTGGAACAGTTATTGATCGAATCCTCTCTGCACGAGATTTAGATCAAATTGCATCTCGAATGCGTTCTGTAGAAGAAGAGATGGCTACGGCCCAAGGTGATGCATTAGAAAAAGCGATGGAACGTTATGGTCGAGTTGAGGCAGAGTTTTCAGCTGCAGGTGGTTACGCCGCATCTGCAGAGGCCGAAGCTATTGCCACATCGTTAGGTGTTTCAGAGGCAGTCTTTTCAAATGAACTATCAACTCTCTCGGGTGGGCAACGTCGTCGTATCGAACTTGCTCGGATTTTGTTTAGTGGCGCCGAAACACTCTTACTGGACGAACCCACGAACCACTTAGACGCTGATTCAATTGTTTGGCTTCGCGAGTTTTTGTCAAAGTACTCAGGCGGACTTGTCATTATCTCTCACGATGTAAATTTAATTGAAACCGTGGTAAATAAGGTTTTTTATCTTGATGCCAATAGAAACGTTATCGATGTCTATAACTTGGGTTGGAAGGCATATCTCTTACAGCGCGAACAAGATGAACATCGCCGCAAGAAAGAGCGTGCCAACGCAGAAAAACGTGCCGAGATTTTGCAGAAGCAAGGCGAAAAAATGCGGGCTAAGGCGTCAAAAGCTACTGCTGCACAGGGCATGCTACGTCGAGCAGACAAACTTCGTAGCGGTTTAGAAGATGTTCGCGTTGCAGATAAAGTCGCAAGACTTCGTTTTCCAACTCCGGCTCCGTGTGGCAAAACTCCACTCTCTGGTGAAGAGCTTTCTAAAAACTATGGCTCACTTGAAATCTTTACAGATGTATCGTGCGTAATCGACAAAGGCTCAAGAGTTGTCATTCTTGGACTCAACGGTGCTGGCAAAACGACTCTACTGAGAATTTTGGCAGGTGAGCTTGAGTCTGACACAGGAAAAGTTGAACACGGCCACGGGTTGAAAATTGGCTACTACGCCCAGGAGCATGAGTCCTTAGATTTTGAGCGAACAATTTTAGAAAACATGATGTCTGCAACTCCAGATATCAATGAACCAACTGCCCGAAATACTCTTGGTTCATTTTTATTTATCGGAGATGATGTACATAAGCCAGTCAAAGTCTTATCTGGTGGAGAAAGAACTCGATTGGCACTTGCCGTTCTAGTGGTTTCAGCGGCTAATGTTTTACTACTTGATGAACCAACAAATAACTTAGATCCTGCATCCCGAGCCGAAATTCTTGGCGCTTTAGCTGAGTACCAAGGTTCGGTCATTATGGTTTCTCACGACGAAGGCGCCGTTCAAGCGCTAAAGCCGGAACGTGTAATTTTGTTGCCAGATGGCGATGAAGATCTTTGGAAAGATGAATATTTTGATTTAGTTGCTATCGACTAAACGTCGATATGTTCACGATCTATTTCTGCATTAGCAATAAACTCTTTACGAGGGGCCACATCACTTCCCATTAATAGTTCAAACATCGCCTCTGCAGCAGCGGCATCTTTAACGGTAATTCTTCGCAGAGTTCTTGCATCTGGGTCCATGGTTGTTTCACGTAGTTGATCTGCATCCATTTCACCGAGACCTTTATAGCGCTGAATAGGCTCTTTCCAACGCTTTCCACTCTTCTTTAAATCGGCTGTAAGTTTTTTCATCTCATCATCTGAGTATGTGTAGATGTAGTCGCCCTTCTTGCCTCCCCCACCCATAACTTCAATACGGTGCAATGGAGGAATCGCTGCAAATACTCGGCCGGAATCGATCAATGGACGCATATATCGATACATAAGAGTTAACAAGAGACAACGAATATGCGCACCGTCAACGTCAGCATCTGACATCAAAATGACTCGACCATATCTAGCTTCATCAAGATCAAAAGACTTTCCAGAGCCAGCACCGATAACTTGAATGATTGAGCCGCACTCTTTGTCTTCTAACATCTGAGACAGTGAGGCTTTTTGAACATTTAGAATCTTTCCGCGAATAGGCAAAATTGCTTGGAACTCACTGTTACGGGCAGCCTTTGTTGTACCAAGAGCGGAATCACCTTCCACAATAAACAACTCTGTTCGCGTCACATCCTCTGAGCGACAATCTGAGAGCTTTGTAGGTAGTGATGAGGATTCGAGCGCGTTTTTACGTCGCTGCAAGTCTTTATGGGCTCTTGCACTAATTCTTGTGCGCGATGCGGCAGCGATTTTTTCTAGAACTAACCGCCCATTGGCTTTATCAATACGTTTGGTTGTATTGAAATACTCTTTCATTTTTTCGGCAACAACGGCGGAGACTATTCGTGTAGCCGCAGATGTTCCTAATACCTCTTTTGTCTGACCTTCAAACTGTGGTTCAGACATTCGAACTGTGACTACAGCGGTCAATCCTTCAAGGACGTCATCTTTGATGACATCAATCTCTTTGTTTGCAAGAGTTTTCGTAGATCGAAGCGCTTCGTTTACAACTTTTATGAGTGCGCGTTCAAAGCCAAGTACGTGTGTTCCACCTTTTGGAGTTGCAATGATGTTTACAAACGATCGCTGTGTTGTTTCAAAGCCATTACCCCACTTCATGGCGATATCAACTTCCATGTCGCGCTCGACCTCCGTAGAGACCATGTGGCCCTTGTCGTCTAAAACAGGCACAGTTTCTTGATAATGCCCAGTACCGTAGATTCGAATGACATCTCCAACTGCTTCATCTGGTTGCAAGAAATTGCAATATTCGGTGATTCCACTCTTGTGGAAGAAGGTTTCAGTGGTTTTGACCTTTGTGCGATTATCGTTTACAACTAAAGTCAGTCCGGGGACCAAGTAAGAAGTTTGACGAGCACGGTCATAGATGTCGGTCAGATCTAACTCTGCCTCTTTCAAAAATATTTGGCGATCACTCCACCATTTAATTCGAGTTCCAGTTACCTTTGAAGAGATCTTTCCAATTACACGCAAGCCAGACTTTGGTTGAAAAGAGGCCTTAGGTCCATCACCATCAAATATTCCCGCAGCACCCCGCTGAAAGGACATCCAATAAATCTTGCCATCGCGGTCAACTTCTACATCAAGTCTGGACGCAAGTGCATTTACAACTGAAGCGCCGACTCCATGGAGTCCACCCGATGCAGCGTATGAGCCACCACCGAATTTTCCACCAGCATGAAGTTTGGTGAGTACTACTTCAACACCAGTTAAACCAGTCTTGGCTTCTTTATCAACTGGAATTCCGCGACCATCATCATGGACTTCAACAGAACCATCGGACTCAAGATTGATTTCAATTTTTTTACAGTGGCCCGCCAATGATTCATCTACAGAGTTATCGATGATCTCCCACAGACAGTGCATGAGCCCACGTGAATCTGTGGAACCGATGTACATACCGGGACGTTTGCGAACTGCATCTAGGCCTTCGAGAACTGCAAGATCTTTTGCGGTGTAGCTATCTTGCGAACTTGTTGCATCTTTCTCGGCCATGGGGGCCAAGGCTAACTGTCTAGAGCCCATTTGCGGGCAAAGCGCGCCGAAATAGTCTCAGATAGTGGAAAATCTCTTTTCTCAGCGTAAATTATCGATAAATTATAGATTAAATCAAGCGGGGAATAAATATATGTGGTTTCCTGTTCCATGTAAGGAAGTTTAAATAGTTGGAAGTACAGGGAAACGGAGAGAGATATGACGGAGCAGTTGTTACTTGAATCAGTACCTCTTAACGCCTTAGATCGTTGCGATGGTTGCGGTGCCCAGGCATACGTCCGAGCAGTACTTCTCAACGGTGGAGAGCTCATGTTCTGCGCTCACCACGGCAAGGAATACGCTGAAAAGCTCAAGCCTATTGCTGCCAAGATTCAAGATGAATCAGAAAAACTCATCGAATCTAAAAACTAAATCTACTTTTCTTTGAGAACTCCCTTATGCGATCCATCGCATAAGGGTTTTTCTTTTGATTGACCACAGCCACAAAACTTTGGATTTTCAACTGTTTGAGTGACATTTCCCTCTGAATCGACAATATCAATCATCCCCGTTATTCGAATCGAACCACTTTTAGGGTTGATGAAAACCTTTGCATTCTCACCCATGTTTAATAGCTTCTCTTAATCTAGATAATCTCGCAGCACCTGGCTACGTGAAGGGTGGCGAAGCTTTGACATTGTCTTTGATTCGATCTGACGAATACGTTCACGAGTTACACCGTAAACTTTTCCGATCTCATCTAAGGTCTTTGGTTGACCATCAGTTAATCCAAATCGCATCGCAACAACACCAGCTTCGCGCTCTGAGAGAGTATCTAAAACAGAGTGCAACTGCTCTTGAAGCAATGTAAAGGAAACGGCATCTGCAGGAACTACTGCCTCAGAATCTTCGATCAAATCTCCGAACTCAGAGTCACCTTCTTCTCCAAGAGGCGTGTGTAGCGAGATTGGTTCGCGGCCATACTTTTGAACTTCAACAACCTTTTCAGGTGTCATATCTAATTCTTTAGCGAGCTCTTCTGGGGTCGGTTCGCGACCTAGATCTTGAAGCATCTGGCGCTGGACTCGAGCAAGCTTGTTGATGACTTCAACCATGTGGACTGGAATACGGATTGTGCGAGCCTGATCAGCCATTGCACGGGTAATTGCCTGACGGATCCACCACGTTGCATATGTTGAGAACTTGTAACCCTTTGTATAGTCAAATTTCTCAACTGCACGGATCAGACCCAAGTTACCTTCTTGAATCAAATCAAGGAACAACATGCCACGTCCTGTGTAACGCTTTGCTAAGGAAACAACTAAGCGAAGGTTTGCTTCGAGCAAATGATTCTTTGCACGCTTTCCATCTTGAACAAGGAACTCGAGCTCTCTCTTGTATTTTTTATCCAACTTCTTTTCGTGCTTCAATTTTTCTTCGGCAAACAAGCCAACTTCTACTCGAGTAGCAAGCTCAACTTCCAGCTCTGCGTTAAGAAGTGCTACGCGACCAATCTGCTTTAAATAGTCCTTAACTGGGTCAGCCGTTGCTCCTGCAGTCATAACCGTTTGAACTGGAGCATCGTCTTCTTCAGAGGCCTTTAAAGTAAATGCATTTTCTTCATTGCCCTGTGTGGCCTCATCGGCAAGATCAACCACTCGTGGCTGATTGCCTTTCTCCTCTTCTTCGCTGTCGATAATCTCGACAACTTCCTTGATTAAAGTCTCTACATCTTCTAGTTCAACTTCTTCTAACTCAACATCCTCGCCATCAATTTTTGTGGTGACAGTTTTTCCAGTCTTTGCATCGATTTTTTCAGATGTGGCCTTTATGGACTCAACTTTTGGAGCGATTAACTCATATTCGCTTTTCTTCAAAATTCGAGATGGTGAACCAAGTCCAGATTTGCGGAGTTTCTCAATCAATAAAGGAACTTCGGTTGCCAGCGAGCGCGCTTCGTCTACTAAATCCTTATCAACCTTTTTTGGAATTCGGTTGATTGATGTAATTCCACGGAGTTCAAGTTCTGCAAGAACTTCATTGTGTCGTAACACAGCATTTTTTGTGTCCACAATTGCTTGAACATCTTTTGCAGTCAGGTCTTTCTTAAGTTCAATTTTGTTTACTGCGGCTTTCTTAACTGGAGCGCTCTTTTTTGCAACCGATTTCTTTGCGGTAGCTTTCTTAACAGGTGATTTTGATGCCGAACTCTTTTTCACAGGAGCTTTTTTGGCAACGGCTTTCTTAGCAACAACCTTTTTTGCCGAAGCCTTTGGCTTCACCTTGTTTTTGAGCGCACTAAATACAGCCACAATTGTCCTTTGGTTTTTTCTCAGCCATTCGGCTGATGCGATGGCTATATTATAATTTGGTTTTGACCCTAAATGCACATCCAAAACCGCTATTTAGAGAGTTTTAATGCCTCTCTGATGATCTCTCCCACGCTCTCAACCTCTACAAGGAAGCCATCGTGGCCAAACGGGCTGGAAATTGTCACTAAGGGCGCTGCAGAGGGTGCAAGTTCGGCTATCTCAGCCTGAAGGCGCACAGGAAAGAGCCTGTCCGTATCAATTCCAACTGCAATAACGGGAATCTTTATCGTTGATAGGGCTGCGGCAACTCCGCCCCTATCTCGGCCAACATCATGGCTATTCATCGCTTCGGTCAGTGCAATATATGTATTTGCATCGAAGCGCTTTTCTAGCTTTTGTGCCTGGTGATCTAGATATGACTCAACTGCATACCGGCCGGTCTCATCTCCCTGTAACTGACGCCCAAATCTAATGTCCATCTCGGCCTCAGTCCGATAGGTCAGATGTGCAATTCGACGAGCAATACCCATGCCGACTTCTGGACCCTTTTCCTGGTCATAGTAATCACCGTTATTAAAATATGGATCTGTCTTTATTGCACGGATCTGAATAGATGCTGTTCCAATCTGATCACCCGTTGCAACGGCCGATGAGCCGATAGTACAAATTGCACCAACTCGATCAGGATGTTGAATGGCCCATTCCAGTGCGCGCATTCCACCTAGAGACGGACCTACGGCTAACTTATATTTTTTAATTCCCATGGCATCAGTAAATGCAACCTCAGCTGCAACCATGTCACGGATGTTCAGTGCAGGAAAACGAGAGCCCCATCTTTTTCCATCGGGTGCAATAGATGATGGCCCAGTTGAGCCCTGACAGCCACCGATAACATTTGGGCAGACAATGAAGTATTTCTCTGTGTCAAAAGGTAGACCTGGCCCAACCATAGATGGCCACCATCTAGTCACATCGGGAAAACCTGTTAGAGCATGATTGATCAGAATGACATTGTCTTGAGTTGAATTGATTGTTCCCCAACTTTGATATGCAATGACAACGTCGGGTAATACTTCCCCGCTTTCAAGTGGCAGTGAACCGATTGAAAGAAACTGCCTTTCGCCAGGCCCATGGATTTCTAACCATGCCCCTGTATTCATGGCAAAGATTTCATCGTGTAAGTAAAAGTTTTCATGTAGTCAAAACTCTTCATTGGAAAAATCATCCTTCACGCACTTGCCAGTTACCTGGCCTGTTCGTCACCCGGAGCACCCCGCCGCGGTGGAGGGTTGCCGCCTACTAAGCCGGGGCTAATACGTAGGACTCGTGAACAGTGATAATTCTAGCCATTACTACCCAAAAATCCCAGCCGTTACTTTGGGGTGTAGTTCCACTCGCATTGCAGCAAAGGCATTAGCCGGCCAATCAGAGCCAAAGACTCTGCGCAAAAGAACAGTTAACGCATAGGTAGGTGCATCGATTTTTGCGCGATCTAAGGCACGAAACGCGAGTTCGTTCTCACCGCGCTCATATGCCAACGTGGCAAATAAGCAGGCCACAGGTGCGATGAATCCAGCCGGTGCAATTCTCAATAAATAGAGCCACATATTCCAATATGTATCAAAGCTTTGCTCACTGTGAGAACCCAAAGCAAAATCACGCACTTGGACATCTGACAGGCGCCCAATCACCTGTGAAATCAACTCTATATCGCACTTATATCCAAGCTCGGAAAACTGCGCCGCCAAATCAATAACTGCCGTGGCTCCATCTCGTTGAAGAAGATTGAGGTTGTCATTCTCTGTATCTACAAAAAAGGTTTGGACACAGTTCATAAACTCAACATCGGTGGCAAGGGGCAGGGCTGTGATATTTATATAGGTATTTTCAGTTGTCATTTCTATTTATCCTTTGAAGGTTGTAGGAGCAGAGACAATGTTTATGGCAGCCAATGAGATTTTTACGACTTTGCCAGTTACAGCACGAACTTGTGCTTTGTGTGTAAAGCTTCCATTCCACGTTGTAACTAGCGTTACTACATATGACCCTGGTTTTAGATAACTATGTTGGATTTCACCATTTGGGTATGCAGCTCCACTATCTGTCGTAGCAAGTGTTGAGCCATCACCAAAACTCCATAGATATGAGGGCCGCAAAGTGACATCAATAATTTCACCAATTATCTCGACCCGACTTTGGAACAAATCAGGAAGATCACACCAAAAGTAAACAGGTACCTTCACGAGTGGTTCAAACTCTGGTTGATAAGCAACACCGGCAGTTGGTACCAATTTGGTTAAGCGATCGCTCAAGTTAACTTTTGTGGCAGCCTTTTTTACTTTGGGCTTTGTGGGTCTTTTGTAAGTGGTTTTAACTGTGGGTTTCTTCACAACTGGCTTTAATTTCGGTTGAGGAAGTAAAAACAGCGGCCGAGGTTTTGTTGTGGGCTTTGCCTTGACTACTGGTTTTTTTGGTGCTTGTGTAATGGATTTCTTGACTGTTGATCCACCTTTTTTTGCCTCGATGATTATTTGATTGTTATCTGTATACACTTTTATGCATGCAGTTTTCTTACAGTCGTTGACAAGATCGCTTCCAATGGCGTTTGTAGAGCTGGCTCCAACAAACAAAAATATGGAAAAAGTAATAAGTATGGGCTTCATGTCGGTCACCATAAATGTGGAGCCAACGTAAAACCTTGCATGCGATGCTAACTGTGGATAGTTGTGACAGGCTTAGCCCATGAGTTCACGCGATGGTGATGGCTGGATTGAATGCAGCTGTGGAAACAAGCATTGGGGAGTTCATGGCGCAGCTGGCGTTTTAATTTTTCGCAACAGCCAAATCCTTTTGCAGCATCGTGCGCCTTGGGTTCACAACGGTGATACCTGGGGTATTCCAGGAGGGGCAAGAGACTCTCACGAAAGTACTATCGAAGGAGCATTCCGTGAGGCCGTTGAGGAAACGGGAGTAAATATTGCACTACTTACACCGGTTCACACATTTTGTGATGATCATGGAAATTGGAAATATGAAACAGTTCTGGCCCAGGCATCTGATGAACTGATTGCACATGAAGTAAATGATGAATCACATGAGGTTCGATGGGTAGAAATTGATAAAGTGGATTTGCTTACTCTGCACCCAAGTTTTCGCAACTCGTGGCCTGAGCTAAAGAAACTACTTCATGGTTTTATCGGCCCACATTAAAAAATATTACTTTTAATTGGTTCACACTCCACAAAAAGTAGGTAATTTAAATTGAGGTTAGGCCGTTAATGCAGAATGCAGTTGCTTTTTCGATCTCGATCTCTGCATCATGGCCGGCTTCAATCCGCTTAGTTGAAGCATCTGTAACAGCCTGAATAAAAGCTAATGCTTGTTGGATATCTTGAACATGAAGTTTTTCAAGAGAGTCCATAAGCGGTGCTAATAAGGCCCTGTGGGCAACTCTTATTTGGTCCGCACGCTCTCGTGGGAGCGTTGTTGCATTAAGCGCCTTTGCGAGCAAATGGCGACCATCTGCAATGTAGGTAAGTGCTCCCTTAATCCAAAGTTCAATGCTGTTGCTTGCAGAGTTAGCCTCTGTAATTTCCTTCGTTAAATAGTCAGAGAACCCATTGAGTTCATCGATAACTAAATCGGCAACTAGATCTGCACTGCTTGCGAAATATTCATACACAGAAGTTCTAGAAAGTCCTGCACGTTGGGCAACTGCGGCGACGGTTACAGCTTTGCCACCTGATTGCATTGCAATGCTTGCTGCAGCTTCAATGAGTTGGCCTCGACGCCAGTCTCGATGCTGGGCCAAACTCTGTGTTGCGATGCGTGGCATATGGTTAGTCTTTCACGCTCTGTGCAAGTCTGCGCAACGAATCTCTTACAACTTCAGAGTTTGAGGTTCTCCAGAGTGGTGGCATGGAGTTGAGCAGCGTACTTCCGTAACGCTTTGTAACAATTCGTGAATCCAAAATCGCTACAACTCCCCTATCTTTTTCACTTCGAATCAACCGACCGGTCCCTTGGGCTAATAACAAAGCAGCCCGTGGGAGAGAGACCTGCATAAAACCACTACCTCCGGCCGCATCTGCTTGAGCAGCTCTAGCACTCATAACTGGTTCATCTGGACGAGGAAAAGGAATTCGATCGATTGCAACCAAAATACAACTACTTCCGGGAACATCAACACCCTGCCATAACGACATTGTTCCGAGCAAAATAGATGTTTCATCTTTTGCAAAACGGGCAACAAGTGGTCCAACTGCATCTCCGCGTTTTTGCGTAATAATCTTTATTGGAAGCTCAGCTAATACTTTTCGAAGATGAGCATCTGCTGCTTCAACACCTCTCCATGAAGAAAATAAGGCAAGAGTTCGACCACCTGCGGCATCAATTAACTCGCCGAGCTCTGTTAAAACTTCTTGGCTTGGACCGTCTCTGCCGGGCTCTGGTAAATGTTTAGGCATGTATAAGACGCCTTGATTAGCAAAATCAAAAGGTGATCCAACATCTAACATTTGAAGATTGCCTGGATCGATTTCGTCATCACCTAGATCTGTGTTCAACTCTCCACCAATAATAAAGCCGATACTTTTGGCCATCGAATCAAAGCCTTTACCCACCGTTAAGGTGGCAGATGTAGCGATAACGGGAGTTTTTGTTAATAAGTTCTCACGCAATACTTCTGATACCGATAACGGCGCTAAATAAAGCGTGGAATAGGTTGGTTCATACCAAAGCACCAAGCCATCACCCATTTTAAGAACTGTTGCCGCCGTCGTGCCTATTTCATTGACGGCGCCTTTAACTCGGGCACGCTCTGCTAATGCATCTGTATCAATGATTTCATCATCTGCTGAAAGAAATGCAGTAATCGCTTTGGCACTCTCTAGAACCTTGCGGATTGGAGCCTCTAATGATTGCGGTATCTCTTCTAGCCTAGATGCAGGTGTGGCTTCGAGCTTAATTGATTCACCGTAATCAACCATCGCCTCATGAAAATCATTTGCAGCTTTATGAAATGAATCAGAAAGCTTGCCTGGCATAAATTTTCTCGCCATCGCTGCAGCTCGCAGAACTCGATTGGAGGTCAGCTCATCGGTTACCGCTTGGGTCGCTCGATCCATGAACTCATGTGCCTCATCCAAAATTACACAGTCACGCTCCGGCAAAATAGGATGTGAGTCAACGATTTCAATTGCAAGAAGCGTGTGGTTTGTAACAACAATGTCGGCCAGTTGAGCTTTAGCCTTTGCATTGGCCGCAAAGCACTGTGAACCAAAAGCACAGACATCAGCGCCCACACATTCGCGGCCCGAAACGCTATTGGCTGCCCAAACTCTGCGATCTACATCTGGTGCATCATCGCGATCACCGCTAACTCCAGGAGTTTTTGCCCAGGCGATGAGTTGTTTTGCATCTTTTTCGAGTGATGAAACATCCATTACTAACTCTGCATCTGGATCGATATCTTCACTATTCATTTTCTGAAGACATACGTAATTGCCCACACCTTTGTAGATGGCGAAAGTAATCTCGCGACCAAGCTCTTTTTCTAGAGCCGGAACGACGGCAGGTAAGTCGCGATCTACAAGTTGGCGTTGTAGTGCAAGAGTTGCCGTTGCGACCAATACTTTTCGCCCATGGACTATTCCAGGAACTAAATAAGCTAAAGATTTTCCAGTGCCAGTGCCGGCTTGGACCATTAAATGGTGACGATTTGTTAAAGCGTTGGCAACGGCTTCAGCCATTTCAATTTGGCCTTCACGTGCTGATCCACTTATTGCTTCTATAGCGACATCAAGTGCTTTACGCACTTTTGCTGACATGTCACTCATTCATGCAGATCTACCGCTTGTCGATTGAAATGAAGGCTTTATCCTCTGGCCCCACATAGAGTGCGGTTGGACGAATAATTTTTCCATCATTTCGCTGTTCGATAACGTGAGAAGTCCATCCAGAGATTCTAGACATTACAAATATCGGAGTGAAATAGTTAACTGGAATCTTCATAGAGTCATAGGCAACTGCTGAGAACCAGTCTACGTTCGGGAACATTTTCTTAACTTCCCACATTACAGATTCAATTCGCTCTGCAATCTCATAATCATTTGACTTACCTGCAGCGACTGCAAGCTCTTTTGTAATGATCTTCACGATTTCATTTCGAGGATCAGAAACTGTGTACACAGGGTGACCAAATCCAATAACTACTTCTTTGTTTTCTACGCGCTTTCGAATATCAGCCTCGGCTTCATCGGCTGTTGAATAGCGCTGCTGAATCTCAAGTGCTACCTCGTTTGCACCACCATGTTTTGGTCCACTCAGTGCTCCAATGGCTCCCGAAACACAGGAGTAAATATCTGCTCCAGTACCGGCAATGACTCGACTTGTAAATGTTGAGGCATTGAATTCATGCTCGGCATAAAGTACCAATGAAATGTGCATAGCTTTTTCCCACAACGCACTTGGCTTCTCTCCGTGCAAAAGATGTAAAAAGTGAGCACCGATTGAATCATCATCTGTTTCAACTTCGATTTTCTTGCCGTTGTTTGCAAAGTGATGCCAGTACCCAAGAATTGAACCAGTCTTAGCCAACATTGAATCGGCAAGATCACGTGCCTCTGTCTCAGTGTGCTTTGTTGATTCTGGGTTAACCGCGCCAACTGCTGAAAACGCAGTGCGCAAAACATCCATTGCATGTGCAGAAGCTGGGATCTGTTCTAGAATTGTTTTAACTGCAGGTGAAAGACCACGTAGGCCTTTAAGTTTTGATTTGTAACTATCCAACTGCTTTTGGGTTGGAAGTTCACCATGAACTAATAGAAATGCGACCTCTTCGAATTGGCAGTTTGCAGCCAAGTCTTTGATGGAATACCCGCGATAGTGAAGATCTCCCTCTCCTACTGAACTTAATCCAGTACTTCCTGCTGGGACTCCTGAGAGGGCTACCGACTTTTTAGGTTTGAATTCACTCATGGCGCAATCTTAACTATAGGCCGGAGGCTTTTTTGACAATCCCCGAGGTTGAAACTTCCATAAATCACGCTCTATCCCCGCGTCAGGATTTAGATCTATCGCAAGTTTAGGCCAGTTGCGGATATGGCCCGACGAGAAGTCGCAAACATCACAGTTAGATGGGGCTTTCCAAACAATTACTTCTTGCTGCTTAAATACAAAAGCTCGATAGCGGCAATCGCGCTATCGAAACCTTTATCCTCTTTGCTACCTGCCACTCCAGAGCGTGCCATTGCTTGCTCCATGTCATCACACATGAGCACACCAAATCCAATTGGCTTAGAAAATTTGAGGCTGACATCTAAAATGCCCTGTGTAACACCCTGGCATACATAATCAAAATGTGGAGTTTCACCTTTTAGAACAAGTCCAACAGCAACAACTGCGTCAAAGCCTTTTTCGAATGCAATCTGTGATGCAAGTGGAATCTCAAATGATCCTGGCACATAGATTGTTTCAACTTTAGTAATTGACGCTTCGGCCAATGCTCTTTGCGCACCTGAAATCAGATCGTTGCAGAGTTCCAAATGCCAAGACGAAGAGATGATTGCCACTTTTGCATCAGCAAGGGATCTAACTGCGATCTGTGGTGAATTGCCCGCCATTTAATTACTCCCTCGGATATGACCCAATTTGATTTGTTTTGTTGCAATATATTTTTCATTAAATTTATTGACGGGAACCATTAAATGCTGCTGCGTACAGGAAATGCCAGCATCTTCAATTGCTGCAACTTTGTCTGGATTATTGGTTAAAAGAGTGAGAGATTTCAATCCAAGATTTTTAACAATTGAAACTGCATCGTTCCACTTACGTGCATCTACTTGGTGACCCAAAGCTATATTTGCCTCGACGGTATCCATTCCCTGATCCTGTAGTTGATAAGCCTTGATCTTTTCACTTAAACCAATGCCGCGACCTTCATGATTGCGCAAATAAATTACGTATCCATAACCACTGGCTTCAATCAAAGAGATAGAAAGCTCTAGCTGATCTCCACAGTCACATCTTTGTGAATGCAAAACATCACCAGTAAAGCATTCGCTATGAATACGAACCAATGGATTAGCGCCCTTAGAACCAAACTTTATAACTGCATGTTCACGTTGATTTAAGGCTGGAAATGTCGCAACCTGCCAAGCCTGATCGCGCAAGGGCAACTGCGCCCAATCAAAAGTAAATCCTGCTGAACTCTCTCCATCGTGCTTAACATCTGGAGTAGCTTGCTGGGATAGCTCCTCAATTGAAATCGTTAAGAGTCCGTGTGTGGCTGCGAAATCTTTTAGCGATTGACCACGTGCCATAGAGCCATCTTCATTAACAATTTCAGAGAGTAGACATAAGGGTTGAGCGCCGACAAGTTGCGCTAAAGCTATTCCTGCTTCTGTATGACCTCTGCGAACCTTTAATCCACCATTTACTGCTATCAGTGGAAAAACATGTCCTGGTCTAATGAAATCACTTGCTACAGATTTAATTGATGCTAACGCAACTACCGTATTTGCTCGCTCTTGTGCACTGACTCCCGTACTCATACCCTTTTTTACATCCACGCTTACGGTAAATGCGGTTTTCTTTGTGTCCTGATTATTTTCGACCATAAGTGGCAATCCAAGTTTGCGAGCACGTGTTTCTTGCATCGCAACACATAAAATTCCAGTTGTATGGCGCACCATAAATCCAACGCTTTTTGAAGTGGCCTTCTCGGCCAACATCATCAAATCACCTTCGTTTTCACGGTTTTCATCATCAACCACAATGATCATCTCGCCACGTTTAAATGCTTCTAATGCGATCTGCAGATTACTCACTTTTCAACCCCTTACTGATGAGTCGTTCTACATATTTAGCTAATACATCGACTTCGACATTAATGAGGTCACCAGCTTTTTTGGTAGAGAGATTTGTACGCTCCAAAGTTTCCGGAATTAGCCACACAGTCACTTGATTGTTTCCATCGTTGATCTCTCCAACAGTTAGCGAAATACCATCAAGTGCGATAGAGCCTTGATTAACAATGTATTTGCTCAACTCGGCCGGCACGGTGATATCAAACTGGGCCCACTTATCCCCGGGAGCTAAAGAAACAACTGTTGCAACTCCATCCACATGGCCCTGAACCATGTGTCCACCCATACGGGCATTTAACTGGGCAGCAAGTTCAAGGTTTACTGGACTTCCGACAATGATTTGCGAAAGAGATGTCAGATTGAGGGTTTGAATCATGACATCTGCTGTGAAGGTGGTGCCAACTATTGATGTGGCAGTTAAACACACACCGTTTACCGCAACAGAATCACCCACGGAAATCTCTGAAGCAAGCCCCGGTGCGTTAATAGTAAAGATGGCAGATGTTTCGCTCTTTTTGATAGCGTCAATTGAGCCAAGTTCTGCAATGAGTCCTGTAAACATCACTCACCATTCCTTATGCGATATACCGACTTAACATCGCCATCTAGAACTTGCGTACTTATGTGATCCATTCGCATTTGGTCGGTAATCGTTGTTGGATAATCAAAGGTAAAGAAGTGCTTACCTGTGCCTAAGAGCGTGGGAGCTTGATAGATCACTAATTCATCCATTAAACAGCCATCTAACATGGCGCTACCTAAAGTTGGTCCTGCCTCAACAAAGACATGATTGATCTCTAACTCATTAAGTTTTTCTACCAAGAGATCCAGATCTTTGGATTTCACAAGAACAGTCTTTGCGGCATCATCGAAAATCTGCGCATCTTTTGGTAGCTCTTGCTCTCCACAAATAATACGGATTGGGTTTGCACCATATCCAGCAAAAGAGCCACGAGGTATCAAATGTGGATCATCTGTAATAACAGTATTTGTGCCCACAAGGATTGCATCTGCCTGACGGCGTAAAATTTGCACATCACCCCGTGATCTCTCATTGCTGATCCACTTAGAAGTTCCATCTGCGGCTGCAACTTTGCCATCAAGAGTTGCGGCAACCTTCCATGTGAAAAATGGTCGGCCCTTTTTAATCTTCATCAACCAAGCACGATTAGAAAAAGCTGCCTCATCTTTTAGAACGCCTTCAATAACAGTGAGACCTGCTGCGCGAAGTGCAACTGCTCCCCCGGCTGCTTTTTCATTGGGATCGCTAACTGCATAAACAACAGTTGTAATGCCTGCATCAATGATTGCCTGTGCACACGCTCCCGTGCTGCCTGTGTGATTACATGGTTCAAGGGTGACAACAATTGTTGAACCTTTTGCTTTATCCCCGGCCATTTTTAAAGCAACTACCTCTGCATGATCAGCAGAATTGACACGATCATGAAAACCTTCACCCACAACTTCGCCAGCTGCACTAATGATTACTGCGCCAACAATAGGATTGGGTGCTGTTTTACCAAGTCCTTTTTCGGCAAGGGTAATGGCACGTTGCATTGCAACTGTGTAATCCATCTTCTGCCCCTAACTCTGTGTTACGAGTTTCCGGGGGTTGCGTGCAGAGACATGCGAACTAATAGAAACGCATGCACATACACAAAGAAGGCAGGAATAAACCTACCTTTTGTTGGTTTCCTCTCATCCGGACTTTAACCGTCGGTCTCAGAATTTCACTGAGTCAACCGATAACTGGAGGCCATCGGGTCGCGGACTATAACCGCCGGTTCGAAATTACATCGACCCCGGAAACAACGTGCTTATTCTACTCTTGATTGATTGGTGCTGGGAACATGAAAAACCCCGCCAATCGCAGTGTTTACAGCGATCAGCGGGGTTTTTAACGGGGTTAGTTAAGTTTTAGCTGCAACCAGATGTGTTGCCGCATCCTTCGCATACAAAGCATGCACCTGACATACGCATCTTCACGCCACATGTCATACACAGTGGTGCATCTGATTTGATTCCCATTGACTCTAGAAGATCAGATGAAGAACCAATTGTTTGTGCAACTGGTGCTGGTTCGATCTTTACATCACTTTTTACAACCACAGGAGCCGCCACAGGCGCAGCCGCTTGGGCTGCTACTGCTTTTGGGGCTTGTGGTGTCTCAACGCTAGCTACTGGTGCATATTCGCCACCGTTATCAAGTGCTGCTGTGCGCTCTACTGATGTGTAAAGGCCCATTGCTGAACGCTGTTCAAATGGAAGGTAATCAAGTGCTAAACGACGGAAGATGTAATCCATCATGGACTGTGCCATGCGGATATCTGCATCATCTGTCATTCCTGCCGGCTCGAAGCGCAAGTTTGTGAACTTCTCTACGAATGTTTCTAGTGGAACTCCGTACTGAAGTCCGATTGAAACTGCGATTGAGAATGCATCCATTACACCGGCTAGCGTTGATCCCTGCTTGCCTAGCTTTAAGAAGACCTCACCAAGTGCGCCATCTGCATATGCACCAGCGGTCATGTAACCCTCGGCGCCACCAACAGAAAATGATGTTGTAGTTGCAGGACGTGACTTAGGTAGGCGCTTTCGAATTGGAGTTGCTGCTACTTCAACAGCAACATCTTTCTTCTTTGCCTTGCCATCTGAAAGTGGTTGTCCAACTTTGCAGTTATCACGGTAGACAGCGAGCGCTTTTACGCCCATCTTCCATGCTTCAAAGTAAACCTCTTCGACTTCTTCAACAGTTGCCTCTTCTGGAAGGTTAACTGTCTTTGAAATCGCACCTGAAAGGAATGGCTGGCAGGCAGCCATCATGCGAACGTGACCCATTGGGGCAATTGAACGCTGTCCAAGTGCACAGTCAAATATGTCGTAGTGCTCAACCTTTAATCCTGGAGCATCAATGACGTGACCATTGTTTGCAATGAATTCAACGATCGCTTCGATTGTCTCTTCTGTGTAACCAAGTTTGCGAAGTGCGGCAGGAACTGTCTGGTTCACAATCTGCATTGAACCGCCACCAACGAGCTTCTTGAACTTAACAAGTGAGAAATCAGGCTCGATACCAGTTGTATCGCAATCCATCATCAAGCCAATGGTTCCTGTTGGTGCAAGAACTGAGATCTGCGCATTGCGCCATCCATTCTTGTCACCAGTTGCAAGACATGCATCCCAAGCCTTATTTGCCTCTGTCCATACATCGCGATCAAGAGTTGTCTCTGATTTGGCAGATGATGAAGCTGCAGCATGCTTGCGCATTACGCGTGCATGTGGCTTAGCATTTTGTGCAAAGCCTGCATATGGTCCAACGATTCCAGCTAACTCTGCTGAACGCTTGTATGTAATTCCAGTCATCAATGAAGTGATGGCACCTGCTAGTGCTCGTCCACCCTCTGAATCATATGCAAGGCCTGATGCCATAAGGAGCGCGCCAAGGTTTGCATAACCAATTCCTAGCTGACGGTATGCCTTTGTTGTGTCACCTACTGCTTCAGTTGGGAAATCTGCAAAACAGATTGAAATATCCATTGAAGTGATGATCAACTCTGCTGCCTTACCAAAAGTCTTTGCATCAAATGATCCATCAGATTTTAGGAACTTCATCAAGTTAATTGATGCCAAGTTACATGAAGAGTTATCTAGTGACATGTACTCAGAGCAAGGGTTTGACGCATTGATGCGACCTGTCTCTGGGTTAGTGTGCCAATCGTTAATTGTGTCGTCATATTGAATTCCAGGATCGGCGCATGCCCAAGCTGCCTGAGACATCTTGGTAAATAGCTCGCGTGCATCAACTGTTTCAATAACTTCACCTGTTGAACGTGCTGTTAGGCCAAACTGCTCGCCCTTTTCAACTGCACGCATGAACTCATCTGAGACACGAACAGAGTTGTTTGCATTCTGATACTGAACAGAGATGATGTCTTTTCCACCAAGGTCCATATCAAAACCAGCATCGCGTAATGCGCGAATCTTGTTCTCTTCGTTAACTTTTGTCTCAATAAACTCTTCGATATCTGGGTGTGAAACATCTAGAACAACCATCTTTGCAGCACGACGGGTTGCGCCACCTGATTTGATTGTTCCAGCGGACGCGTCTGCGCCGCGCATAAATGAAACTGGACCAGATGCTGTTCCACCAGACTTTAATAGCTCTTTTGAAGAGCGAATACGTGAAAGATTTAATCCAGCTCCTGATCCGCCTTTGAAGATCATTCCTTCTTCGCGGTACCAGTTAAGAATGCTATCCATTGTGTCATCAACTGACAAGATGAAACATGCACTCACCTGTTGTGGTTGTGCTGTTCCAACGTTGAACCAGACTGGTGAGTTATAGGCAAAGATCTGGTGCATAAGCATGTAAGTCAGTTCGTGTTCATAAATAGTTGCATCTTGCTCTGTTGCAAAATAACCATTATCGCGGCCGGCCTTTGTATATGTAAGGACTACACGATCGATAACTTGCTTGAGTGACCATTCGCGGTTTTCTGCACCGAGTGCGCCGCGGAAATACTTTGTTGTAACAATTGTTGATGCGTTCACTGACCAGAAATCTGCAAACTCAACACCGCGTTGTTCAAAGACGGTCTCTCCCGTTTTCCAGTTTTGCTGCACTACATCGCGACGTTCCCATTTAACTTCATCGTATGGGTGTACGCCTTCCTTGGTGTAGATGCGTTCGATCGTCAAGCCCTTACCCTTGAGGGTGTTGTGAGCTTTGATTTTCGCTGGTCGGTTGATTACCGTGTCGGACATAATGTGTTTCCCCGTCTTCTAGTTTTCTCTAAATTGTTTCTTTATTTAGTTCTTGTTTTTGGATGTGGTTCTTATTAATTTTTTACGCGGTTGTACTGTTGGGAATCTGTATTACTTGAGTTTGTTGCAATTGGGGTATTGCCAGAAGGTAGAGCACGGAGAAGTGCGATCTCACCTTCGAAATCTTCAAGGGAGGCAAAGTTACGGTACACAGAGGCATAACGTAAGTAAGCGACCTCATCGAGCTCTCGGAGTGGCGCAAGAATTGCCATACCCACCTCTTGAGCTTCGATCTCTGCCTGTCCGCTACTGCGAAGGTTCTCTTCTACGCGTTGGGCAAGCAAAACTAAATCGTCCTCATTTACTGGACGTCCCTGGCAGGCTTTACGGACGCCGACCAGGACCTTTTCGCGGCTGAAAGGCTCTGTGGCCCCGCTTCGCTTAATAATGTTGAGGAGTGCAATCTCCTGAGTTGAAAATCTTTGGCCACACTGAGGGCATTCACGGCGACGGCGAATTGTTGTGCCTTCTTCAACCGGGCGAGAGTCAACAACGCGAGAATCTTCGAATCTGCAGAATGGGCAATTCATCTCGGCGTGTCCTCCCTTCAATGCTCGTATTTAGCTCGTTCTAGATGTATTGAGCGGACCCGTAAACTTACCCTAAAACCACCACTAATGGAAGTTTTCGCTGGTTTGACCCCTACATGTAGTACTAACTATAAAGCATTTCTTGAGGCTTTGCCTGATAAACGGTTTAGAACCTTCTTAACGGCGTGTCGGTAGATCTAGGCCAGATTATTTTTGAGCCGGAGCCGGTACCCGTAGCTTTTGACCAGATTGAAGATCAAAGCCCTTGAGGTTATTTGCCTCGCGAATAAGAGCGAGCATCTCCTGAACATCTCCCTGTGAGTAAGCCGCTGCCACGCTCCAGAGAGTCTCACCAGGAGCCACGACGATCGTTGAAAATGAAGGTGCTGTGCTTGCCGCTTCCTGGTTTGCACCAGATTGGGCAGCAAAGCCAGCCACCATCACCACAGTAAGAGAAAGCAACACAACGGCCCTTGCGAGTCGACCTCGACGTGACAATCGAATTACTGGCATCGATTGCTGATCGGACGGATTGGCCAAAACTCTTGGAAAACCTTGATTTACAATGCTTTTAGAGCCTGCAAACCCTGTGTTAAAAACTACTGTACTCATGTTTTCTCCTGCGGTCATACCTTGGGGAAGGATTCGAACAACTGTTCGAATAAGACAATTAAACACCCCACCACTGACAAATGCAAGCAAAATTCGAACAGGTGTTTGAATTTTCTCCAAACCTGTGTCACCCTATGGCTATGGCTAAAAACGTAACCGAACTCTCCGATGGCCCAGCAGATGCTCATGGCCTCACTTCCCGCCAGCTCAAGATTCTTGGGGCGATCAAAGATGCCGTCGAAAACAACGGCTATCCCCCAACGATGCGCGAAATCGGCCTTGTGGCAGGGCTTACCAGTCCAGCCTCGGTCAAGTACCAACTCGAGGCCCTGGAAAAGAAGGGCTTCATCCGCCGCGATCCAACCCGAGGTCGCGCACTAGAAGTTTTGATGCCAGATGAGAAACACGCAGAGAACTCTTCTCCTGTAGATGCCACCAGATACATACCGCTAGTTGGTCGCATCGCAGCAGGTGGGCCAATCACCGCCGAACAAGAAGTTGAAGAGACATTCCCGCTACCGGAATCACTTGTTGGTTCAGGTGATTTGTTCATGCTTAAGGTTGTGGGTGAATCAATGATCGATGCAGCAATCTGCGATGGAGATTACGTTGTAATTCGCTCCCAGAAAGATTGCAATAACGGTGAAATCGTTGCGGCAATGATCGATGGAGAGGCGACAGTCAAAACTTTCTCACGCAAAAATGGTCACATCTGGTTGCTTCCAGCTAACGATGATTTTGCACCCATTGATGGTGATGCCTGCGAGATCTTAGGAAAAGTCACTGCAGTTCTTCGCACTGTTCGCTAAATTGGGCCTATGCCAAAAGATGCATCAAGGGAGTCCCACTTTCCTGCCATAGAGAAAAAATATGGCGAAAAGATGGCCTACTGGTTTAAGGTCATGGCAAAAATTAAAGGAAAAAAGTACCCAGAGCAGATTGCTCATCTAAAAGAGAATTATGGCTTCTCTCAAGGCCATGCCAACGCCCTTGTTATGTACTCAAAAGGATCGCTTTCTTCAAAGCGATTTGAAACACCGGCTGACTACTTCAAAGCAATAGATCCGCAGCAAAGTAAAACCATTAAGTCTATTTTCAAGGCAATTAAAGCCAAGCATCCAGATTTAGAGCTTGTCATTGCATGGAATCAACCGATGCTAAAAAAAGATACTCATTATATTTTTGGTGTCTCAACTTCTAAAGATCACATATCAATTGCGCCATGGGATCAAGATGTCCTAAAAGCATTTGCACCAAAGTTTGCTGATTACAAAGTTCTAAAGAAAACTATTCAACTTCCCAATGATTGGGCTATTAATGCATCCAATACAAAACTGCTCCAGGGGATGATCACGGCCTCTCTAAAAGCCTTGAAGTAAAAACTGAGATTAACGCTTGATTTACAGGGTTTTAATGCTGCTTTTGAGCCGATAGAATTAGCCCATGGATCTAGACAAAGTAATTCTGTTCTACGGCTTCACGCCGATTGCAGATACTGATTCCATGAAACTGTGGCAAAAAACTTTGTGCGAGTCCCTCAATATCAAGGGTCGAATCATCATCTCTCCCCACGGAATTAACGGCACCTTAGGTGGCAAGATGAAAGACCTGAAGAGGTATGTAAAAACGACTCGCTCATATCCAGGGTTTAAAAAGATTGACTTTAAATGGTCAGATGGAACTCCTCTAGATTTCCCTAAACTTAAAATCAAAGTACGTCCGGAGCTTGTCGCTTTTGGAAATCCAGATGAAATCAAGGTCGATGAAAATGGCGTTGTGGGCGGTGGAGTTCATCTGCGCCCAGAGGAAGTTAATAAACTGGTCGAAGAGCGTGGAAATGAAGTCGTCTTCTTTGATGGCAGAAACGCCTTTGAAGCAAAGGTTGGAAAGTTTAAGGATGCAGTAGTCCCTCAGGTCGAGACCTCACATGATTTTGTTGCAGAGATTGAAAGTGGAAAGTATGACCACTTAAAAGATAAACCGGTTGTCACTTACTGCACCGGCGGAATTCGCTGTGAGATTCTCTCGGTTGTCATGAAAAATCGTGGCTTCCAAGAGGTTTATCAGATGAAAGGTGGAATCGTTCGCTACGGAAACAAATACGGCGATGATGGTCTGTGGGAAGGCTCTTTGTATACTTTTGATGATCGCTTAACGATCGACTTTAGTGACCACACAAAACTAATTGGTACCTGTGCTGAATGCGGAGAAAAAACCAAGGCATTTAGAAACTGCCAAAAGCCAGAGTGTCATCAATTAATTTTGCTCTGTGATCCTTGCTATGAAGTTCACACAGAACGCCCTTGCAATCATGAACGCGAAGTTAAGCGAAATCGCGAACTCATAGGATAAAGATCAGCCACTGCTACTTCTTTGGACTACGCCTTAACTCAGTGATTGGATTCCACTCTCGAAGTGGAGTGCGAGTTTTTTTTGGTGACAACATGAGAGCCAATAGAACCCAAAAGGTTCCGATGTATCCGAGTACTATCCAAGGAAGTACACGTCGTCCAAAAGCATAGGCACAAAGACCTGCAAAAATGCCGAAGAAAAGATGTTGGGCGTCAAAAGCAATCATGTACAAAATCCTACTCAATTTATTCAAAAAAATAATCTCCCTCCCCGCACAGGTAAATGCGAGAAGGGAGATCTATTGTGTAGCCCCGAAGGGATTCGAACCCTCGTAGCTGCCTTGAGAAGGCAGAGTCCTAGGCCGCTAGACGACGGGGCCACATTCCATTGCTGGAAAGTTTTCCTAGAACTTCAAACGAACCAAACCGATATTAAGTTGTACTGCATCTACTGCGCTGGGGTACCAGGACTCGAACCTAGACTTACTGAACCAGAATCAGCAGGGCTGCCAATTACCCCATACCCCAAGGTTGTGAAACCTTGTATAGCAAGGGCCAAGAATACCAGCGCTTTTATAGAGCCAGAGCCGTACTAATACGTGACAGGCACGCCTCTTTGCCCAACAACTCCATCGACTCAAACAACGGTGGTGAAATAACGCTACCTGTGGTCGCAATTCGCAGAGCGGTAAATGCAATTCGTGGCTTGAGTCCTAACTCTTCAATCAATGATGCACGCAATGCTGCCTCAATATTTTCATGGCTCCATTGCAAAAGTCCCTCTAACTCCTTAATGGAGCGCTTAAGTATCTCTTTTGATCCTGAATCCGTAATCTTTGAAACACTGTCAGCATCAACTTCAAAGTTAGAAACAAATAAAAACTTGAGCATTTTTGGTACTTCACTAAGCACAATAATTCGCTCCTGAATCAGAGGAAGAGCCTTCTTGACCAGCTCTATTTCTTGACTACTCCCCTGAATCACATTGGCTTTAATTAAAAATGGGAGTGACCATTTTAAAAACTCATCAATTGTGAGAGCTCGAATCTTGTCGCCATTAATCGCTTCTAATTTTTTCATATCAAAGCGAGCAGGCGATGAGTGCACCTTCTCAACAGTAAACATCTGAGTTAACTCTTTCATCGTGATGTTTTCTACATCATCACCAGGTGACCAGCCTAGAAGGGCTAGATAGTTGCAAATCGCCTCTGGTAAAAAGCCCATATCTCGATACCAAGCAATAGAGGCCTCACCGTTTCGCTTGGAAAGCTTGGCGTTATCGGTTCCCATCACAAATGGTAGGTGTGCAAAAACCGGATAGTCCGCAGGTGCCACTCCCATCGCTTGATAGACACGTATCTGGCGAGGAGTTGATGAGAGTAAATCTTCACCACGCAGCACATGAGTTACCTTCATCAAAATGTCATCCACGGCAACTGCCAATGTGTACAGCGGCGAACCATCCGCGCGCACCAAAACAAAATCAGGAACAAAATTATGATCAAATGAGACGTCACCGCGAATTAAATCTGTGAACGTAGTTGAGCCATCTGGCATTCGCATACGCACTACTGCGCCGCGTCCTTCTGCTTTATACGCATCTATTTGTGTTTGAGATAAATCTCGACAATGGCCGTTGTAGCCGGGTGCAACATTTGCTTTGCGTTGAGCTTCACGAACAGCCTCTAACTCATCCGGAGAGCAATAACAGTGATAGGCATCCTTTTGATCTAAAAACTTTTGAGCATATTCGGCGTAAATATCTAATCGCTGTGACTGTAAGTACGGACCATGATCGCCGCCGACTTCCGGGCCCTCATCCCAGTCAAGACCTAACCACTTTAATGTCTCAATTGCGGCCTGAATGTACTCATCTGTAACCCTTACCGTATCGGTATCTTCGATTCGGAAAAGGAAAACTCCCCCGGTATGGCGAGCATATGCCCAATCGAATAGAGCGGTTCGAATATTACCCACATGAAGATCACCGGTTGGCGAAGGAGCAAATCTTACCTTTACAGCTTTGGTGCTCATTTATTGTGCAGCAACCTTATTTGTTAACTCTCCAAGTCCTTCAATAGCAACACTAACTGTTCCACCAACAACAATTGGTCCAATACCAGCTGGTGTTCCTGTCAAAATGATGTCTCCTGGCAAAAGTGTCATGACTCGACTTACAAAATTAACGATTGTAGGAATATCAAAGATCATGTCGCTTAACTGTGCAGACTGTTTAACCTGTCCATCAACTGAAGCAGTTAACCTTTGATTCCCCGGAATAAAATCTGTGTCAATCCAAGGGCCAATAGGGCAGAAAGTATCAAAGCCTTTGGCTCTGGTCCACTGGCCATCTTTTGCTTGAAGATCTCTAGCTGTAATGTCATTTGCAACCATGTAACCAAAAATCACATCACCAATTCGTTCCTTAGGAACATCTTTACAAATTCGTCCAATTACAATTGCAAGTTCAACTTCATGATCTACTCGTTCCGACATTTCAGGCCAGATTATGGTGTCATTAGGACCAATTACAGAGGTATTTGGCTTAAGAAAAATAATTGGCTCTTCAGGAACTTTCCCTGCCATTTCTGCCACATGATCGGCATAATTTTTTCCAATGCAGACAACTTTGGAACGCGGAATAATCGGCGCTAGCATTTTGACTTTCTCTTTTTCGATGCGTGCTGCAGTCTTTTGAATCCCTGAGTAAATAGGATCTCCACTAATAACACTAATGAAGCCATCATCTTCAAGAATCCCAAAAAGTGGATCTTGACCTAGATTGGTATCTGGCCCTGGAGTGAATCTGACTATGCGCATTTGAGCATTCTAACCGTTATGTGGTCCAAGCTTTGCAAGGAGTTAAAAGGGAGGCTTTCTTGAGCTTTATTCAGCGTCTTCAATCTCATTTACTAAGCGTTCAACTAAAACAGAGGAAATTCGACGGCGGCGACCTAAAGGTCGCTCTGAAGTGATTACCCAACCATTCCAAGAGATTGTGCTGCCTGCAATTGGAACGCGGCCTAACTTCTGTGCCATTAGTCCGCCAATGCTGTCGATGTCCTCGTAGTCAGATTTTTCTATCTCAATTTTTAACTCGTCGGCTAAATCCTCTATGTGCAGGCTAGCTTTTGCGCGTGCCTTATCTGGTGTTAACCAGGTGAACTCATCTTCACCATCATCAAACTCGTCCTCAATCTCACCAACAATTTCTTCGATTATGTCTTCAATCGTGATGATGCCTGCAGTACCGCCATACTCGTCAACAACTATTGCAAGGTGGATTTGATTTTTCTGCATCTCTCGTAGCAGGTCATCGGCCATCTTAATTTCGGGTACAAAATTTGCTGGACGCATATGTTTTTCAATTGTCTCGTTCTGTTCAGCATCACGATGATCCAGTGCTCGTTTAGCTAAATCCTTAACATAAACGATTCCGACGATGTTATCTATTCCATCTCCGATTACAGGTATGCGTGAATAGCCACTTCTTAGGGCTAGAGACAAGCCTTGACGAACAGATTTATCTTTTTCGACCCAGACCATATCGATACGAGGAACCATAAGTTCGCGAACTAGGGTATCTCCAAGTTCAAAAACTGAATGAATCATCTCTTGTTCATCAGACTCCACAAGGCCTCGCTCATGTGCTTGATCCACTAAATCTCTTAGCTCTGCTTCAGATGTAAATGGGCCCGATCTAAATCCTTTGCCTGGGGTGAGTGCATTTCCCACCGAAATAAGAACCTTAGTAACTGGGCCAAGTAAAAATGCTAAACCATAAGCAACAATAATTCCGTAACGAGCAAATTTATGTGGCTGTTGTTTACCCAATGTTCTCGGACCAACGCCTACGACAACAAATGAAAGCACAACCATTATGAGAACGGTCAGTGCCATTGCCTGGGCAGAGGAATAGTTGCGAAGCAAAATTACCGCCAATAAAACTGTTGCAGTAAATTCACACAGCTTTCTAACCAACAAAATTACATTGAGATATCTGGCAGGCTGAGTACTGAATTTGCGCAGTAGCGCTCCCCCGCGTTTGCCTTCTAACTCATCAATGACGATTCGTGAGATTGAGGTCAGAGCCGACTCACTTGCTGCAAGAAATCCTGCAAAGATTAAAAGTAAAATTATGCTAGTTACTGCTAACGGACTCATAAGCTCTTTTCCCAGTCGCTGACGATTTTTTCTTGCAGTGCGAACATTGTTTTTTCATCTTTTTTGTCTGCATGGTCATAGCCAAGAATGTGCAGTAACCCATGCGTTGCCAAGATAAAAATCTCGTGATCGCTCGAATGACCCTGTGCTGTGGCTTGAGATTGGGCCACAACTGGGCTGATCACAATATCTCCCAATGTAACAATGTCCTGCGATGTTAGAGGCATATCCATTGGGAAGGAGAGCACATCAGTAGTTCCTGGCTCATCCATCCATTTCGTGTGAAGTTCACTCATGTAATCATCTTTTACAAAGGAAACATTGAGATCATTCAAAGTGTTTAGATCTAAGACGCTGAGTGCGAATGTCATCAAGGAAGTTATCTGCTCTGCTGGAATTAACTGCCCTGAAGTATTTGTAACTTCGATTGTCATCTATTGTCGAATAGGCCGTAAGACATGTTGGTTTACATCAAAGGTTTCATAGGCCTTAACGATATCTCCAATTAATCGGTGGCGAACAACATCCTCAGCTGTTAGCTCAAGAAATGCAATATCGTCAATATCTTTCAATATTTCGCGAACAACCTTTAACCCCGATTTTTGTGCATTAGGAAGATCAACTTGGGTCACATCACCTGTGATAACCATTTTGGAACCAAATCCAAGGCGTGTCAAAAACATCTTCATCTGTTCTGGTGTGGTGTTTTGTGCCTCATCTAAGATGACAAATGCATCATTTAATGTGCGACCACGCATATATGCAAGTGGAGCAACCTCAATAATGCCGGACTGCATTAAGCGTGGAATTGAATCAATATCGATCATGTCATGGAGTGCGTCAAAGAGTGGGCGTAGATAAGGATCTATCTTCTCGCTCAAGGTTCCTGGCAAGAAGCCTAAATTCTCACCAGCTTCGACTGCTGGCCTTGTTAAAACAATACGATTTACTTTCTTAGATTGCAAAGCAGCAACTGCCTTTGCCATCGCAAGATAGGTTTTACCAGTACCGGCTGGACCAATTCCAAATGTAATTGTGTGATCTTCAATAGCTTCAACGTAGCGCTTTTGATTTGCCGTTTTTGGGCGAATTGTGCGACCTCGGTTGCTAACAATATTTAATGAAAGAACTTCAGCAGGATGATCTACTGGTTTGTGATCGAGCATTTCAATCGCTCTATTAACGGCATCAACGCTTAGATTATTGCCACTTCGAATGACAACCATTAACTCATTAAACAAGTTTTCTAATTTGCTGCAATCCTCATGTGGTCCGCGCAAGGTAATCTCATTGCCTCGAACCGTAATATTTACTGATGCAAATGCAGCTTCAACTGTTCGCAGATTTGAATCTTGCGCGCCTAGCAAGGCGACCATCGCAATTGCCTTCGGTACCGTTATCAGCGTTCGCTCCATATAGGGGTAAATCTATCTTTAACCCGGCGGCCATGCCATGGCACGACCACCCAAAAGATGTAGGTGAGCGTGGAAAACACTCTGACCGGCCGCTTCTCCAGTGTTAAAAACGGTCCTATAGCCCGAAAGACCGCGTTGGGTTGCAATCTCATCTGCAGCTAAAAACAGCGCGGCTGTAATGGTGGCACTGTTCCTAGCAACTCCAGCTGCGTTCTCTGTGTGCAAAGTTGGAACCAGAAGAACGTGAGTTGGAGCTTGAGGATTGAGATCATTAAATGCAACTACATTTTCATTTCGAAAAACAACATCTGCTGAGATTTCACCAATAATTATTTTACAAAAGATGCAATCAGGAACTAAGGCCATGTATTTACCATACCTTCAAAAGAGCCGAAACTGCAGAGACTGCCGCTAAACCTGCATGGGCCGAACGCAAAATTGGACGTCCCATGAGAGCAACCTTTGCTCCTGCTTCTGTAAATTCCGATAACTCTTGATCTGTAATTCCACCCTCTGGGCCAATAATAATTAGTAAATGCTCTACGTTGTGTGAAGAAATCTGGTCTGAAATTTTTGTTGCCGCACTCTCATGAAAGACAACTGCTAAATCACTCAGAGCTATTGCTTCGCAAATCTGTGAGGTAGTTGCAACACCCGTAACCTCTGGAATTCTAAATCGACGAGACTGTTTACTTGCCTCACGTGCCGTTATTTGAAACTTATCAGAAGTTTTTCCGATGCTTCTTGAAGCCATCCAAGGAACTATGCGGTCAACACCAGCTTCGGTTAAAAGTTCGATCGCCTCTTTTGAGCGATCCCCTTTGGGTAGAGCCTGCACAACAGTGATTTTGGTAGCCAGCGGCTCTTGAAACCCTGAATCTAATACCTGAACTGTCATTGATTTCTTTTTTATTTGCGTAGCTTTCACTTTGGACCAAGCACCATTGCCATCGCTGAGCATAAATTGTTCATCTATTTGAGTTCGAAGTACGCGGATTGCGTGGTTTGCATCATCATTATCAAATTCATACTCCGTGCCAACCGTAGTTGGCAGATCTTCTACAAAAAAGAGAGTAAACATTATTTGTTAAACACACCTTTTAGTTTGCTAAATACAGAGCCATCTTGACCCTTTACATGCGCTTCGCTTGCTTTCTCGCCTCGAACTTGAGCAAATGACCGCAAAATGCTCTCTTCTTCTTTACTTAACTTTGTTGGTGTTTGAACTTCGATATGAACAACTAGGTCGCCTCTATCCCCACGTCGCAATCTCGTCATTCCTTTGCCCTTGATAACAACTGGAGCCCCACTTTGCGTACCTGGCTTAACATGAACGTCGGCAGAGCCATCTAACGTTTCAATTGAAACTGTTGTCCCTAGCGCGGCTGCGATCATGCTTATCTCAAGTGACATGTGCAACGTATCGCCATCTCTAACTAAATACTCATGTCGCTCTTCAACAATCTCTACATACAAATCACCTGCTGGACCGCCACCGGCTCCAACTTCGCCGCGACCTGCAAGTTGAATTCTGTTTCCAGTTTCTACACCTGCTGGAATTTTCACATCGATTACTTGACGGCTTCGCACTCGACCCTCACCGGCACATTCACGACATGGATTTTTAATTACGCTTCCATATCCTTGGCACGCATTACATGGCCTAGATGTCATCACTTGGCCAATAACAGAACGCACTACTTGTTGAACTTCGCCGCGACCTTTACAGGTTAAACAGGATTCTGGATGATCACCATCTACACATCCAGTACCAGTGCATTTAGTACAGACAACTGCTGTCTCAACTGTAATCTCACGTTCAGTTCCAAAACATGCTTCATTTAAATCAACTTGTATCCTAATGAGTGAATCTTGACCGGCGCGCATTCGAGGTCGTGGTCCACGGGAGCCACCGCCTCCAAAGAAAGCATCCATGATGTCACTAAAGCCACCGCCAAAGTTTGCGCCACCACCGAAGTTACTTCCACCCATGTCGTATTGCTGGCGTTTTTGTCCATCACTTAAAACATCGTAGGCCTCAGTTACTTCTTTAAACCTCTCCTGAGTTTTTGGATCAGGATTTACATCAGGATGTAGTTCTCTGGCAAGTTTACGATATGCCTTTTTAATCTCATCAGCTGATGCACCTTTGCTAACACCTAATGTGTCGTAATGATCGGCCACTTACGCACCCTCACTTAAAAAACGTCCAACATATCTAGCAACGGCATCTACTGCAGCAATTGATCCTGCGTAATCCATTCGAGTTGGTCCTAAGATGCCAAGTGCGCCTATCTGAGCAGAATCTCCACCATAACCAACGGTCACCAATGAAGTTGCCTGAAGATTTGTTTCCATCTGTTCGCGCCCAATGCGCACGTGAACAGTCGAGTTTGCTTCATCGAGCAAACGCATCAAAACCACTTGTTCTTCCAGTGCTTCAAGAATTGGCGAGAGAGTTAAACCTAAATCTTCACCAGAACGCGCCAAATGCGCTGTTCCCGAAACCGCTAACTTTTCGCGGGTATCTCCAATAATTGGGTATGTAACAACTGCAACCTGCTTTGTAATATCTGCAAGTAACTTTACTGATTTCTTCAAAAGCTCTTCGAGATCGCTGGAGCCTTCGAGAAATGTTTCGATCGCACGACGTTCAGCAGGTGATAAAGGTTTGACTGTTGCCAATTTGTCTACAAAAACTCGATAGCCAAGGTCAGTGGGAATTCGACCGGCGCTTGTATGAGGCTGAGTGATCAACCCTTCTTCTTCCAGCAATGCCATTTCATTTCGAATCGTTGCAGGAGAAATTCCTAAACTATGGCGGTCAGCGATGGATTTAGAACCGACAGGCTCTTGAGTCGCAACGTACTCATCTACTATTGCGCGAAGGATTTCAAGACGACGTGATGACATGTGTTCCTAGGGTACTAGAAAGTTAATTCTCGCACGATTCGATCTGCGATCAAGCGCCCAGTTGGGGTTAACTGAACTCGATCTTTGTGCAGTTTGAGAAAGCCATTCTCGCCGTAAGTTGCCAGAGTTTGAACTTGGCTTGGATTTAAATCTGAAGTCGATAATCCCTCTCTCATGCGAATGCCCAACATAATTGCTTCATCTCTCTTTTGATCTAATGTTAAATTTTCACTATCTGCAATGACAGTTTCACCGGAGAAAAGCCTCTGCTTGTACGTTGTTGGGTGTTTTATATTCCAGAAACGCTTTGCATCGATATGTGAATGTGCACCTGGCCCGAGCCCCCACCAATTCTCGTTCTTCCAGTATGCAACGTTGTGTCTGCATTCATGCCCGGGTTTTGACCAATTTGAAAGTTCATACCAAGACATTCCATGTGCCTCACATAGCTGATCGATCAGCAAATACATCTCTGCCATCAAATCATCATTTGGCATCTCTAAATCTCCACGCTTTATCTGAGCAGCTAACTTTGTACCAGTCTCTACTATTAAGGCATATGCACTCAAATGATCAATATCTAAAGTCAGTGCGCTCTCCAAAGTATGGCGCCAATCATTCAAACTCTCTCCAGGTGTTCCATAAATAAGGTCAACGCTTATTGATTTAAATCCTGCTTCACGTGCCATTGATACAGCTTTTTCTACATTTGCTGGATTATGTGTGCGGTCCAGAACTGCCAAAACGTGAGGTTTGGCCGACTGCATTCCAAATGAGATGCGATTAAAACCTGCTTCTAAATAACCTTCCAGCTTTTCTAAAGTGACAGAGTCTGGATTGGCTTCCAAAGTAATTTCACAGTTGTCGGTTAATCCATTTCGATCATTAATCTTTTGGATAACTCGCCCTAAATCTTTTGCAGGCAGCAAAGATGGCGTACCTCCTCCAAAAAATATTGTTGGAACTATTTGTTGGGGCGCCGAATCAAGCTCTTTTAGAACTGCATCGATGTAGTCATTGCTAACAATTTCGAGAGTAGCGCCATCTTGTAACTCTGAGGGCGTATAAGTATTGAAGTCGCAATATCCGCAACGTTTTATGCAGTACGGAATGTGCACATAAAATGACAGACTCATTCGCTTGCTTTACGAGCGGCCTTGATCTTTTCTATATCCGCGTCCGTTGCAAGTGCTGCAACGAAAGCTTCTTGGGGAACTTCTACTCGCCCAACCATCTTCATGCGTTTTTTGCCCTCTTTTTGCTTCTCCAAAAGTTTGCGCTTACGCGAGATATCTCCACCATAACATTTTGCTAATACATCCTTGCGAATTGCACGGATACTTTCGCGCGCAATAATTCGGGCACCAATTGCTGCCTGAATAGGAACTTCAAACTGTTGACGAGGAATTAACTCACGGAGTTTGCCCGTCATCATTACTCCGTAGGCATAAGCCTTATCTCTGTGAACAATCGCACTAAAGGCGTCGACTGCCTCGCCTTGCAACAAAATATCAACTTTAACTAGATTGCCTTCAGCATCGCCTTTTTCTTCATAATCTAAAGATGCATAACCTTTAGTGCGACTTTTGAGTTGATCAAAGAAATCAAAAACGATCTCAGCCAAAGGTAAGTCGTAGCGAATTTCAACACGATCTTCAGAGATGTAATCCATGCCCAATAAAATTCCCCGGCGATCCTGACAGAGCTCCATAATCGTGCCAATGAACTCTGAAGGAGCAAGAATCGTAGATTTAACAATTGGTTCCAACACCGCTGCCACTTTTCCTTCGGGAAATTCAGATGGGTTAGTAACGCGCACTACTTTTCCGTCATCCATCGTTACGTTATAAACAACGTTTGGTGCTGTAGAAATAAGATTTAACTTATGCTCCCGCTCTAAGCGCTCACGGACAATCTCCATGTGTAAAAGCCCAAGGAAACCGCAACGAAAACCAAATCCAAGTGCGGCAGAGCTTTCAGGTTCATAGACCAAAGCTGCATCATTTAACTGTAATTTATCTAGCGCTTCACGAAGGATTGGGAAATCTGCTCCATCCAAAGGAAATAGACCAGAGAAAACCATAGGCTTAGGATCTTTATAACCAGAAAGTGGTTGTTTAGTTGGGTTGTTATACGTTGTAATCGTGTCACCAACGCGTGACTGACGAACATCTTTTACGCCAGTAATTAAGTAGCCCACTTCTCCAACACCAAGTCCTTTACCTGCAATTGGCTCTGGAGAAATTACTCCAACTTCTAAAGCTTCATGTCGGACACCAGTTGAAAACATTTGAATCTGCTCACGCGGTGATAAATGACCATCTACAACTCGTACATATGTAACTACGCCTCGATATGAGTCATAAACGGAGTCAAAGATGAGAGCACGGGCTGGTGCATTTGGATCACCAACTGGGGCTGGGATTTGGGCAACGATTTGATCAAGTAGTTCGGCAACACCATCTCCAGTTTTACCGGATACTCGAAGACAATCTTCTGGTTTGCATCCGATTAATCGAGCAAGTTCGGCAGCAAACTTATCAGGCTGTGCGTTCGGTAGATCGATCTTGTTCAGTACTGGAATAATTGTTAGGTTATTTTCCATTGCGAGATAAAGATTGGCCAGTGTTTGCGCTTCAATCCCCTGTGCGCAATCAACTAACAAAACAGCGCCTTCACATGCAGCCAGTGAGCGTGAGACTTCATATGTAAAATCGACGTGACCTGGTGTGTCGATCATATTTAAAATGTATTCCTTGCCATCAAGTGATGAACGCCATGGCAAACGAACTGCTTGGGATTTAATGGTGATTCCGCGTTCACGTTCAATATCCATACGATCTAAATATTGAGCGCGCATATTTCTGGCCTCTACAACTTCGGTAATACCCAACATTCGATCGGCAAGTGTTGATTTACCGTGATCGATATGGGCAATGATGCAGAAGTTACGAATCTGCGCCGGATTTGTGGATGCTGGTTGCGGAGCCTTAGCAAGTGAAATTGCAGGCATGAACCTAGCCTCGCTTTATAAAGAGAAGTGAATTAACGTGCGCCGGCTTTGGCAGCTGCCTTAGCCATAGAAGACTTCTTGTTAGCTGCAGAGTTCTTATGAAGCACTCCCTTTTGAACAGCAACATCAAGAGATTTAGATGCAGTGCGAAGTTCAGCTGTGATTGCATTTGCATCACCAGCAGTTAATGCATCGCGAAACTTGCGTACGGCGGTCTTAATAGATGAGCTCACAGACTTATTACGAAGGCGTGCCTTCTCGTTTGTCTTAATGCGCTTGATCTGAGACTTGATATTTGCCACTGCGTACTTCTCCGAACGTTAGAGGTGCTCTTGAATGAAGCCTAAGGGTACCCATTTGAGCGCATGGGCTCAAATCGGGCTTGGATTTATGCGGTGATAATGCCCGATGAGGATGCACGACGGCGTTTGCGACCTTTAGGGGCAGCAATTGCATCGTTATCAGAATCGTGCTTTTCGCTTTCTTTAACCTGTGAATCGCTGGTTGAAGAATCTTTACTTTGCGATGAGTTCAAGCTCTCGTGATATTCATGCTCGGTTGCATCTGCTTCATCAGCATCTTCATGACGCGATGAAGGTGTATCGAGTTGAGGCATTGGTGCCTTCATCTTTACAGGTTCCATGTGAATGTGAATTCCACGACCATTACATGAATCACATGTAGTGGAGAAGGCTTCAATTAACCCCTGACCAACGCGCTTACGTGTCATCTGCACAAGACCAAGTGACGTAACTTCTGCAACTTGGTGCTTTGTGCGATCTCGTCCAAGGCATTCGACAAGGCGGCGCAGAACTGCTTCACGGTTTGATTCCAAAATCATATCGATAAAGTCGATAACGACAATTCCACCTAAGTCGCGTAGGCGAAGTTGACGAGCAATCTCCTCTGCCGCTTCCAAGTTGTTCTTGGTAACAGTCTCTTCAAGGTTTCCACCCTTACCGATAAATTTACCGGTGTTTACATCAATAACAATCATTGCCTCGGTGCGATCGATAACTAATGAACCACCAGAAGGTAGATACACCTTGCGATCAAATGCCTTTGCAAGCTGTTCTTCTACTCGGAAATCTGCGAAAAGATCACCGCTTCCCGTGTACTTCTCAATCTTTGTAGTCAACTCTGGTGCAATAAAGCCCAAGTAGTTTGTAACTTCATCCCAAGCAGTTGATCCCTGAACAGTTAACTTACGGAAATCTTCATTAAAGATATCTCGAATTACGCGCACTGCAAGATCTGGCTCTTGATAAAGAGCGGCAGGTGGATGAAAGTTTGGGTTCTGACTTTTAGCGTTGATCTCTTCCCATTGTGCTTTCAAGCGAGCTACATCACTAGTTAAATCATCTTCGCTAACACCTTCGGCGGCAGTTCGAACAATGACACCAGCTTCTTCGGGAATTAAATTCTTCAGTATCGACTTTAAGCGTGAGCGCTCTTCTTCAGGTAAACGCTTTGATATTCCAGACATCCCTCCGCCTGGAACATAAACAACATAGCGACCGGGAAGTGAGATCTGGCTTGTAAGTCGCGCACCCTTTTGTCCAATTGGATCTTTCGTAACTTGAACCAAAACTGGCTGACCAGTTTTTAATACAGTTTCAATTTTGCGAGGTGCCGACTCAGAAATTCCTGCAGCATCCCAGTTCACTTCACCTGCATAAAGAACGGCATTTCGACCCTTACCGATATCTACGAAAGCTGCCTCCATAGATGGAAGTACATTTTGAACGCGACCTAAGTAGACGTTTCCAACATATGAAACGTTACTGTTTCGGTTTACATAGTGCTCCACCATGACGCCATCTTCAATAACGGCGATCTGAGTACGATCTGCGATCTGGCGAACTAACATCTCGCGATCAACATTTTCGCGGCGTGCTAGAAAATCTCCATCGGTAATAATTGTTGGGCGCTTGCGATATGGCTCGCGATACTCGCTGCGACCCCCGCGATCATTACGATCTCCACGGTCATTGCGGTCACGACGATTACGGTTGCGGTCATTGCGATCAGGTCTAACTGGTCGCTCAACTCGCTCGCGTTTTTCACGAACCTTTACAACGGTGATAACACCATCTTCTTCAACTGTTTCGCCAGCAACTACATCGTCTCCTGTTGCACGGCGGCGACGGCGACGGCGATGAGTTCCACCTTCAGAGCTTTCATCCCCAGTTAAATCTTCTGATACTGCATCATCTGAACTCTCAGTGCTCACGCCATCTGTTGATCCTGGCTTGCGGCGACCACGACCACCACGGCGGCGACGCTTGTTTCGATTACCGCGATCTTCACCGTCATCATTTGCTGCAGCAGATTTACTTGCGACACTCTCTTTTTTAGTTGGTTCAGTGTTCTTATCACCATCATCAGTTTTTTTACGAGCTTTACTCGCGGCAGCAGGTTTATCTGGTGCGGCCTGAAATACTGGAACCGGTACTGATTTCTTGCGAGGAGATTTCTTTAGATCCCCAGCGTCAGTCTCTGTTACAGCTGAGACTTCTTTTGCACTTACTTTTTTAACCGCACGCTTGCGCGGTGTTTTAGGCTCAATAGCCATCTCACCAAATCCTCTATGCGCTAAATAGCGCTACTTGTATTCTTAAAAAATCCTTGTGGGTTTTCCGTACTGTTCGCGCTAGGCGTGTCTCGCGAGTGATCGCGCGCCGCGCTGAACTAGTGAGATAAGTATGACAGAACTAGCGGTATTTACCAATTTACCCGCGCAAACGAGCGTGGACATTCTGTAGTAATCCAAAGCCAATCAAGGTGGCAAACATTGATGACCCACCATATGAAATAAAGGGCAACGGCACCCCTGTCATAGGCATCATGCCTAAGGTCATTCCAATGTTTTCAAACATCTGAAATGCAAACCACGCAATAACACCTGTGCACACCAATCGGCCAAAGGGGTCGGTGGTTCTTCGCGCAATTGAAAATGCGCGCATCAATAAAATCAAATACAAAATCAGAATTGTTCCACTACCTATAAAACCTAACTGCTCTCCAGCCACTGTAAAAATAAAGTCGGTCTGTTGTTCTGGTACAAATCGACCACTTGTTTGTGGGCCATTAAATAATCCTGTTCCAAGTAGACCACCGGAACCAACCGTAATTCTGGCTTGACGAAGTTGGTAGCCCGAGCCTTGAGTATCTGCATTTGGATCTACAAATGTCTGCAATCTTTTAACCTGGTACTCACTCACAACCCCAGCTTGTACTGCGATGAATCCCCCACTAACTGCAAGAAGCAAAAGCCCGACTACCCATTTGCTGGAAATGCCTGAAACAGCGATCATGGTTACAACTGATGCTGAGATGATAAGAATCGTTCCCATATCGGGCTGAAGCACAATAAGTAAAACGGGAAGAGCTGCAACCGCAAGTGATTGTAGAACGTTTTTGTTTGAAGGTTTATCACTGTTATGAGAACGCTCGGATAAGATCATCGCCATTCCAATAATGATTCCAACTTTTGCTAACTCGGCTGGTTGAATTTGGAAACCACCAGGTAATGCAATCCATGCCTTTGCACCATTTTTCTCGGTGCCTAATCCTGGAATTAAAACGATGAGAAGTCCTAATACGGCAGCACCCCACAAAATTGGTGTATACGCTCGCAACAGCCGATAATCAATTACCGTCACACCATAGGCCAGAACTGCGCCAATTAATATGTTGATGATGTGACGCTTTAGGTAATACTCCGGATCTAATCCACCGCGTGCATACCAATCTCGCGTTGCAGCCCACACCAATAACGTTCCTAGAAAAAGAAGTAGTCCGACAACAATTGTCAGTACGGGATCAAAGCCATGAAAAAGTGAGCGACGATCTTTGCGATAAAGATTTTGACGAGCAGATATCTGACTCATTACTGCGCTCCCTTCTTTTTAATCACAAGAGAAATCTTAGGCAACTGCTCCGGGGGTTTGCCTCCTGGGAATATCGCCGCGCCTGGGTCAACACGACCACCAGTTACTCCAAACAAAGTTGAGTAAATTGCCCGCACTCCAACTCCAGAAGTTGATGCTCCGAAACCCCCTTGGCCAATCATCATCGTAACTGCGTAACGAGGGTTATTGCTTGGCGCAAAAGAGGCAAACCAGGAAGTGTCATCTTTAGCACTGCCATCTGGATTACGACCAAATACTTGACCAGTACCAGTTTTTCCACTGATCTCTACGGGGAAACCTGAAAATACTCCCGCTGCAGTGCCTCGAACCACTACCTGTCTAAGTCCAGATTGTAGAAATTTAATTGTTGATGGCTTTACATCCAACGTTCCTAATTTTTGTGGGGTGAATTTCTCTACAACTGTGCCGTCAGTTTTTACAATTGCTTTACCGACAAGTGCCTGCCAAATAGTTCCACCATTTGCAATTGCAGCATAGGACTGTGTCAGCTTTAAAGGAGTCAAAACCGTATCCCCTTGTCCGATACTAAAGTTAACAGCATCGCCAGCGCGGACTTTGTCACCATCTACACAGTTTTCGGCAGCTAACTGGATCAAAAACGCACTTTGCTGATCCTTCTTAGCTCTTTCTTTATAGTTGCAATAGAAATCTTTGTTTTGCTCATACCAACTCTTTTTATACTCCCGATCTGCAATACGAGAGGCAGACTCTGCAGGAAGATCAATTCCCACACGATCTGTTAACTTAAATGCTTCGGCCGCTTTAAAAAAGTAGTCATTAAGGTTTGATTTAGGCTTTAATCCGCCGTCACGAAGCCACTCATCAAATGCAATCTGATACCAGATTGTGTCGCAAGAGACGGCAATTGCAGTATTAATATTCATTCTGCCCTGATTTTTACTATCGAAGTTTCTAAATGTTCTAGTTCCAACCTCTACCTGTGAAGGACAGTCATAAGTAGCGTTGAGGTCATATCCAGCTTTATCGGCAGCAACTACTGAAATGACCTTGAAAGTTGATGCTGGAGCAAACAAACCTTGAATAGCGCGATTTAATGCAGGAACAGATTTCGTTTCACTAAACAAATCCTTAGCTTGTTGCACAGTTAGACCTTTTTCCCATGAATTTGGATCATAGGTTGGATATGAAGCCATAGCTAAAATTCGACCTGTCCTAACATCCATCACAACAGCTGCGCCAGAATCAGATCTATATCCATTTGCACGACCGCGAAGAACTGCATCCTTAAGAGCTTTTTCAGTTGCAGCCTGTAAGCGAACATCAAGACTAGTAACTAGATGATCTCCATCTATGGATGCAGTATTTTGACTCTCTTTAGTTATCGTTTCTTTGCGATCTACAATGACAGTTCTAATCCCTGGAACCCCACGCAAATATGAATCATATTGAATCTCTAAACCAGTTTTTCCAATACTTTCACTTCTAAAGTATTGCTTCTCATTTGTTGATAGTAGATCGCTCTCAGTTAATGGACCTACGTAACCAAGTAAATGCGCCGCGTTGACATCAAAGAAACTTGGATAGGCACGAATTGCAACTGGCTTTGCACTTACTCCTGGAAACAAATCTGCCCGCTCCACAATCTGAATTGCAGTATCCGGGTCAGCTGATTTTGTAATTGGGATTGGTTGATATCTAGAACCTTGCCAACATCCAGCCTTTTGACCTGCGGGAAGTTCGCCGCATAAACGTGTATTTTGATAAATATCTGCGTATTCCAGTTGCAAGAGGCCAGCAAGTCGCTGCATCAACGCAACACCTTTGTCACTTAATTCATCGATAACGATTCGGTCGATCGTAATCGCTAGGCCAACTTTATTTGAGGCCAGAGGAACACCGGATCCATCAACAATAATTCCTCTAATTGCTGGAGTAATGACATCCCGGCTTTGAATACTTAAAGCTGCATCTTGATACTTATCACCTGATGCAACCTGCAAAAAGAATAGTCGTCCGAGTAATGCCATCACTAGAGAGACGATCAGAATCTGGACTACCAGCAAAGACAGGCGAGATTTATTGTTCATGCAAGTGAACCTGCTTGAAAAATTGTTTTATATAGCCTGGCAAATATTGGAAGCACGATGGGAGTCAGAAAAAGAGTCCATACACTTGTTCCAAAAAGTGTAGAGATAATCTGGCCGAATGAGCCAATTGAAACTCCCAAAAGTGGTGCAGAGATTAAAAACAACAGCTCAATAAGTAAATTACCCAAGACAATTGAAAAGACAACACCTAGTGCGCCACCAAAGAAATTATCATCTCCATAGCCAAGATATGAAATGCCATAACCGGCAAGCAACATTATGAGAGTCCATTGTCCAAATGGTCCTGAGGTATTTTGTGAGAGATCCATCAAGAGCCCACCTGAAAATCCGATCACCGCTGCAATATCGCGCTCACTCATGATCGCCCAACTAAGTACAAAGATAATCAAAATTGAAAACCCTCCACCAGGAAGGCGGAACTGCGAAATTATTGATTCTTGAACTACATAAATAGCCAGGAAAATTAATGACGAGATGCCGATCTGACGTGTTGACATGGTTGCTAGTTACTAGGTGTAGGTGTGGGAGTTACAAAAACTGTAACAGTAGGTGTTGGAATTGGCCGCGGCTTTTGTGGGACTAACGCATCACCAGGGTTGGTTGAAGGTCCCCCAACCACTACTGCTAATACGCTTAACTTTGAAAAGTCGGTGTAGTAGCGAACCGTTGCAGATTGAGCAATTGTTCCTGCAGAGTTATCAACCGTTGTTACATATCCAACAGGTACCCCAGGTACAAATGGTCGATTTGCGATGCTGCCTCGAGACATCAGAATATCGCCTACATTAATATCTGTTGAATTATCTAACAGCTGCAATACCGCTGAACGCTCGCCTCTGCCTGTTAAGAAACCAATCTGCTGCGAGTTAACAATTCGAACGCCGATACGAAATGCAGGATCACTAGCAAGTTGAATCAACGCTGAGTTTGGATAGACCTCTTTGACTATGCCGGCTATTCCATATTCAGATAAGACAGTCATGTTCTGTGCAATACCAGAATTTGAGCCGCTTCCGATGGTTACGGTCTGTGCAAAAGATTGATAAGAGCCTTGACTAATGACTTTTGCATTAACAATTTTGTATCCAGCTGTTCCAGCTAAATCTAGAATACTTTTTAACTGATCAATTTGTACATCTGCATCCTGGCGCTCAAGTAACTCCAACTTTAGAGCCGCATTCTCCTTTTCTAACTTCTCAATTTGTGAACCTGAGCGACCAAGTAATGAGATGTCAGAGAAAAAACCTTTTACAGGGCTCAGAGCGCTGTTGGCAGTGCGCTGAAAGGGCGAGACAACATTATGCATCCCTTGTTTTAAATTATCTAAAAGCTTTACACCTCGAAGATCCAAGGTAACTAAAAACAAGGAAGTAACGATCAAAATCACCAACAATAAACGTGTGCGACTTTGACCGCCCTTGCTCATTACAACGTAACCTTATCGACGAGGCTCGGAGATTAGAACCTTCTCGAGTGCTTCAAACTCTTCGATACATTTTCCAGAACCTTCAACCACAGCATCTAATGGACGCTCGGCGATGTGAATTGGCATTCCAGTTTCTTTACGAAGGCGCTCATCTAGTCCCTTAAGCAATGCACCGCCACCCGTTAGCACAACGCCGCGATCCATTAAATCTGCTGCAAGCTCTGGTGGAGTTTGATCGAGCGTGCTCTTAACAGCGTTAATAATTGCATTAACTGGCTCTTCGAGAGCCTTACGAATATCTGCGGCTGAAACGATAATTGTTTTTGGGAGACCAGTTGCTAAATCGCGACCACGGATTTCAGCATCATTTTCACCTGGAAGTGGATAAGCAGATCCAATTGCCATCTTGATCTCTTCTGCAGTTCGCTCTCCCAATAGCAATGAGTACTCTCTTTTGACCCAGTTGATAATTGATTGATCAAGTTCATCGCCACCCACACGGATTGAAAGTGATGTAACGATTCCACCGAGTGAAATAACCGCAACTTCTGTTGTTCCACCACCGATATCAATAACCATGTTTCCTGTTGGCTCATGAATTGGTAGTCCAGCACCAATTGCTGCAGCCATTGGCTCTTCAATAATATAAACCTTACGAGCACCGGCTGCATATCCTGCATCTTTAACAGCGCGCTGTTCTACACCTGTAATGCCAGATGGAACGCAGATAACAATACGAGGCTTAGCTAAATAGCGACGGCGATGAACTTTTTGAATGAAGTAACGCAACATGCGTTCAGTTGTATCAAAGTCTGCAATAACACCATCACGTAGGGGGCGAATAGCAACAATGTTGCCAGGAGTACGGCCAATCATCTTTTTTGCTTCAAGTCCAACAGCAAGAATTCCACCAGTATCTTGATTGATAGCAACTACAGACGGCTCATTTAAAACAATGCCACGTCCGCGAACATAGACAAGAGTGTTCGCTGTTCCAAGATCAACCGCCATATCGCGACCAATAAAGGACATCTTGTTAGATTGTGACATTTCTACTCCTTGTGCTTAATCGAACGTGGGAAGTTATTTGCTTGGGAAAAAAATCTGTATCTCTCGTGTGGCAGATTCTATCGAATCTGAGCCATGAACGATGTTTTGAACAACTTTTGTTCCTTGATCTCCAGCTAGGTCTCCGCGAATTGTTCCAGGAGCTGCAACCGTTGGATCAGTAACACCGGCCAGGGATCTAAATCCCTCTATGACTCGATTACCGGAAGCAACAATTGCAACAATCGGTCCAGACATCATGAATTCAACTAGCGGTTCATAAAAAGGCTTACCAATATGTTCTGCGTAGTGCTTTTCAAGTATCGCTCGATCAGCTTGCAACATTCGCACTGCATCGATTGCATAACCTTTTGATTCAATACGAGAAATAACTTCACCAACTAAACCTCGGGCAACGCCATCTGGCTTAACAAGGATCAGGGTTTTCTCAGAACTCATGCACCTATTCTATTCGGGTTTTTTGGGGCCGGCAGCCAGCAAGGCAGCACGGGCAGCCTCGCCCTTGCGGCCGACAACGATGGCGCTCACCCATAAGCCAACAAATACCACCCCAATGATGAAAAAGGATGGTTCTATAAAACCGAAACTGATCATAACGACCTGCATGATTGAACCGACGACAAATCCTCCTGGACGTCGCACCAGAGCGGCGGCCACAAAAAGTAAAAATGAAATAACGCAACCATAAATAATTGCAGCTTGCGAGTGATCTTTCATTATCAAAAGAATTGCGAATCCCATTGTCATACTCTCAGCAATTAATACAGATGCTCCCAGAATTTTCATTGAGCAAACTTCTTTCTTAAATAGGTTCGAGCTTGCCCAACTGTAACAACAGATCCTGTGATTATTATTCCAACTGTTGCCTCACTTAATGGGCGAATTGAATCACTCATCGCTTTATCTATAGCCTGAAAAAGATCCTGAACTTCAAATACTCGATCTACGCCAAAAATGGATGATGCGATTTTTTCAACCTCAGAAGATGGCATTGCACGCTCTGATGTACTCTGCGTCACAATTACATGATCCACAATAGATTCAAGCTCTTTGAAAATCCCTGCAGCATCTTTATCGCCTAAGACAGCGACAACTGCGATGATCTCGTCAAAGTTAAATTCACTTCGAAGTGTTTCTGCTAACGCCTTTGCACCATGTGGATTGTGCGCTGCATCCAAGATGATCGTTGGATCTCTGTGCACTATTTCACACCGACCCGGTGAAAGCACGGATGCAAATCCAGAGCGCACAGCATCGATATCAAGTGGTTGATCGCCAAAGAACGCCTCTACTGCAACAAGTGCAGCGGCAGCATTTGATGCCTGATGGCGACCATGAAGTGGAAGGAAAATTTCCTCGTAAGTTTCGTTGACGCCCTGAATAGTTAAGAGTTGTCCACCAACTGCAATAGCTCGCGATTTAACCGAAAACTCAATTCCCTCTCGCACAACATCTGCGCCAACTTCTGCAGCTTTTCGAATTAACTCTTTAGCCGCCTCTGGCTCTTGTTGAGCCAAAACAATAAAACCATTTTCTTTAATAATACCGGCCTTTGTTGATGCAATTTCATGCAGCGTATTTCCTAAGTACTCCATATGGTCAAATCCGATAGGCATGATGACTGAGACATCAGATTGAACAACATTTGTTGCATCCCATTGCCCGCCCATGCCAACTTCGATAACACCTACATCGATTGGGTGTTCGGCAAAGGCAACAAATGCGATTGCCGTAATCGCTTCAAAAAATGAGATGGGATGCTCGAATTTTTCATCCATTAGGTCTAAATACGCTGCAATATCGTTGTATGAAAAAATCAGCTCTTTTGGATCAATTGATTGCCCGTTTATTGCAATTCGCTCCAAATAAGTTTCAAGATGCGGACTTGTAAACCGACCTGTTCGAAGGCCATGAGCAAAAAGTAAAGCATCGATCATGCGAGTGGTTGTTGTTTTTCCATTTGTGCCACCCACGTGAATCGTTGGATAGGTCAACTGAGGTGAACCTAAAATATCTACAAGAGCTGCAATTCGTTCAATTGATGGGGCTATACGGCTTTCTGGCCAGCGAGCTAATAATTCTTTTTCAATAGCATCAATACGCTCTTGATCATCTGGAGAAATCATCATGCCTTCGGTAAACCAGCAATCGCTGCGGTGATTCTGGCAATGTCAGACGTTGTCTTTTCTAATCGTTCACGAATTTCAACAACAACGCTTTCTGGAGCTTTTGCCATAAATCCCTGGTTATTCAACTTAACTTCTGCTGTTTGCTTATCTTTATTTGCAGTTGCCAGATCTTTTTCTAAACGTTGGCGCTCTGCGACAACATCGATGGAACCTGTTAAATCAAACTCGACAACAACCCCTGCTGCTTCACATTTTGCACTGGCTGTAATTTCACCAAGCTCCATGCGCACAACAAATGCCATAGCAGATGCATATTTTGCAATATGGGCAGGTGCTATAAAACGACCAGGAATCTTAAGTGAAGTTTTAATTCCCTGATCATTTCTAAATCGTCTCACTTCAGTAATAATCTCTTGCAGTTCAGATACAAGTGCTTCAGCCTTTTTATCAACATGTGAACTCTGGGCTTTAGGCCATTGAGCAGTAACCAGGCTTTCTTGCCCCGTTAAAGCAGTCCACAGTTGCTCAGTAATAAATGGCATTACCGGGTGCATTACGCGAAATAGTTGATCAAGGACATATCCCAAAACCCTCTGTGAATGTGCAGCATCTCCTGAAGCAAAGGTTTCTTTCGAAAGCTCTAAATACCAGTCACAGAGATCGTCCCAAGCAAAGTGATACAAGGTTTCACAAGCACGAGCGAACTCATAGTTTTCAAATAGTTCGGTAACTTCTGAGCACGTTTGAGACCAACGACTCAAAATCCATTTATCTATGGCATTTAAACTCTCAAGCGGTGGTAGCTCACCTTCAACTGTTGCACCATTCATCATCGCAAATCTGGTTGCATTCCAAAGCTTTGTCGCAAAGTTTCTAGATCCACCGATCCAATCTTCGGCAAGGGCTTGATCTGTTCCTGGATTAGCCCCTCGTGCCAAAGTAAATCGAAGTGCATCTGCGCCGTATTTATCCATAAACTCAATTGGATCAATTACGTTTCCGCGGCTCTTTGACATTTTTTTACCAAATTGATCGCGAACTAAACCATGCAACATAATTGTTTTGAATGGTGGCACTCCATCCATCGCAAATGTAGACATCATCATCATGCGCACTACCCAGAAAAATAGAATGTCATAGCCAGTAACAAGTACTGATGTCGGATAAAACTTAGCTAAATCGGCAGATTTTTCTGGCCACCCTAAAGTTGAAAAAGCCCACTGCCCTGAAGAAAACCATGTATCTAAAACATCTGGATCTTGGGTCCAACCAGCTGGCGCGGTTTCATCTGGACCAATAACTTTTACTTCACCATTTGGCCCATACCAAACAGGAATTCTGTGACCCCACCACAACTGACGTGAGATACACCAGTCGTGCATGTTATCTACCCAATCAAAATATCGAGGTGCTAGCTCTTCCGGTTCAATTTTCACAGAACCATTTCTCACAGCATCTGCTGCCGCCTTTGCCATCGGTTCAACTTTTACAAACCACTGTTTTGATAAGCGAGGCTCTATCGTTGTTTCACAACGTGAACAGTGCCCAACTGCGTGAATGTAAGGACGCTTTTCTGAAACAACTCGTCCCATCTCTTTTAGCTTTGCAACAACAGCCTTTCGTGCATCAAAGCGATCCATTCCATCAAACTCTGTACCTGTTCCATCCATCACTCCGTGCTCATTCATAATTACTACAAATGGAACGTTGTGGCGCATTGCCATTTCAAAGTCATTTGGATCATGGGCAGCAGTTACTTTTACTGCACCTGTTCCAAAATCTGGATCTACTAACTCATCGGCGATGATTGGAATCATTCGATTAACAAGAGGCAGAAGAACCTCTGTGCCAATCATGTGTTTATAACGTGGATCATCTGGGTGAACAGCTACCGCTCCATCTCCCATCATGGTCTCTGGGCGAGTTGTAGCAACAACAATGCTCTGTTCGCCTTCTCCATAACGAACGGAGACAAATTCACCCGCATCATCTTGATGTTCAACTTCAATGTCAGAAAGTGCAGTCAAGCAACGTGGGCACCAGTTAATGATTCGTTCTGCTCTGTAAATAAGCCCAGCATCATGCATTCTCTTAAAGATTGTTACAACCGCTTTGGACATTCCTTCGTCCATCGTAAATCGCTCTCGAGTCCAATCAACGCTGACTCCAAGTCGTTTCATTTGACCTAAAATCGCCCCGCCAGATTCCTCTTTCCATTGCCATACTTTTTTAACAAACTCTTCGCGGCCAAGATCATGGCGAGATTTTCCGCCAGCTGCCAATTGTTTTTCAACGACGTTTTGCGTTGCAATACCTGCGTGATCCATTCCAGGTAACCACAAAACTTCAAATCCCTGCATGCGCTTCATTCGAGATAAACAATCCTGAAGTGTCTGATCTAACGCATGACCAATATGTAGAACACCAGTTACATTGGGTGGAGGCAGAACAATTGAAAATGCAGGTTTGCTCGATTGCGCGTCTGCGGTGAAATAGCCAGCCTTAATCCACTTTTCATAGAGTGGCGCTTCAATCTCGGCAGGAGAAAAAGTTGAAGCTAGTTCGCGGCTAGAAGACATAGTGTTCAGTCTAGATTACGCGCTCTTCTCCTCTTGACCTTTTTGGCCGCGGGAGCGCTTTGGAATATCTCCAGTACGAATAACCAGAGTTGGAACTCCTCCAGTTTCAATGCACGCCTTAGTGATAATCACTTTTTCAACATCAGAGCGGCTTGGAACCTCATACATCACGGTCAGAAGAACAGATTCCATAATGGCGCGAAGTCCACGTGCACCTGTTCCGCGATCTAGCGCTAAATCGGCAATTGCATCTAACGCATCTGCTTCGAATTCAAGTTGAACATGATCTAAATCAAATAACCGTTGATACTGCTTGACCAATGCATTCTTTGGCTCAGTCAGAATCTGCATGAGTGCGGGCTTGTCCAAGTTTTCAACACTTGTTAAAACTGGAAGTCGACCAATGAACTCTGGAATCATTCCAAATTTCAATAGATCTTCTGGCATTACATCGGCGAAGATATCTTTACGATTTTTATCGCTAGCATCTTGTAGCGTTGCATTAAATCCAACGCCTGATTTTCCAACACGATTTTCGATGATCTTCTCTAGCCCTGAAAATGCGCCACCAACGATGAATAAAACATTTGTTGTATCGATTTGGATGAACTCCTGATGTGGGTGCTTGCGTCCACCTTGTGGCGGAACAGATGCAACTGTTCCTTCTAGAATCTTAAGAAGAGCTTGCTGCACACCTTCACCCGATACGTCACGAGTAATTGATGGGTTCTCAGATTTACGAGCTACCTTATCGATCTCATCTATATAGATAATTCCTGTTTCAGCCTTTTTAACATCGTAATCTGCAGCTTGTAAAAGCTTGAGTAAAATGTTCTCAACATCTTCACCAACATATCCGGCCTCTGTTAACGCCGTTGCATCTGCAATTGCAAAAGGAACGTTAAGCATGCGAGCTAAAGTTTGTGCCATTAATGTCTTGCCGCAACCAGTTGGTCCGAGCATTAAAATATTTGACTTAGCTAATTCAATTCCATCTTCGCCTTTTACTCCCCCACTTTGAACTCTCTTATAGTGGTTGTAAACGGCTACTGATAAAGACTTCTTGGCACGATCTTGCCCAATTACATACTGATCAAGAAATTCAAAAATTGCTTGTGGCTTTGGAAGTTCGGATAATCCCAGTGAATTAGCTTCACTGAGTTCTTCAACAATAATCTCGTTACATAGCTCGATACATTCATCGCAGATATAAACGCCAGGACCGGCAATAAGTTTTTTTACCTGCTTTTGAGTTTTGCCACAAAAGGAGCATTTGAGCAGGTCGCTTGTTTCACCGATTCTTGTCATTGGACAAGTTTAGATTCTCACACTCTTTTATGCTTGAGATTTAAGGCTGAGCTTTGTTCGCCGAGAGAATAATCAGCCGCCACAGAAAAAGATTTGAGCACGAAACCAATGAAAGGATTTGCAAGGATTTCGAAAACCAAACCTGGGGCTAGGAAGTAGTTACTTCTTGGCCTTACGAGATTCAAGAACCTGATCGATGATTCCGTATTCAACTGCCTCGGCAGATGTCAAAATCTTGTCGCGCTCTATGTCTTTGCGAATTTCCTCTGATGACTTGATTACGTGGCGAGCTAATAGATCTTCTTGCAAGCGAGTAATGCGATCAATCTCTTTTGCTTGAATCTCGATATCAGATGCCTGACCGCCACCTTCTGATGATGGTTGGTGAATCAAAATACGTGAATGCTCAAGTGCATAACGCTTGCCCTTTGCACCACCAGCAAGAATTACCGCCGCAGCAGATGCAGCTTGGCCCAAACAAATTGTGCTGATATCAGGGCGAACAAACTGCATGGTGTCATAAATTGCAGTCAACGCAGTAAATGATCCACCTGGTGAATTGATGTAAATCATGATGTCGCGCTCTGGATCCATAGATTCCAAAGTTAACAACTGCGCCATTACATCGTTTGCAACTGTGTCATCGATTGGCTGACCCATAAAAATAATGCGCTCTTCAAATAACTTTGTGTAAGGATCTTGACGTTTGAATCCATAGGCAGTTTTCTCTTCAACTGTTGGAAGTACGTAGCGAGCGGTGATCTCTTGAATCTTATCCATTACGCTTTTCCTCCAGTGATCTGAGCCATTGATGTAACAACGTGATCTACAAATCCATAATCTTTAGCATCATCTGCGTTAAACCAGTTATCGCGATCTGAATCTTCGATGATCTTGGCAAGCTTTTGACCTGTGTGTAAGGCATTTAGTTCAGACATTGTCTGCTTTGTAATTGCCATCTGCTCTGCCTGAATGCGAATATCAATCGCATTACCGCCAATGCCACCCAATGGTTGGTGCATCAAAATTCGCGAGCGCTTTGTAGCATAACGCTTGCCCTTTGCACCAGCTGTTAACAAGAACTGGCCCATTGATGCAGCCATTCCCATTGTTACGGTGACAACATCATTTGGAATCAACTGCATAGTGTCATAGACAGCCATTCCAGCAGTTACAGATCCGCCAGGTGAGTTGATGTATAGGAAGATGTCTTTCTTTGCATCAATGGATGAGAGCAGCAGAAGTTGCGCACAGACCATGTTCGCCATGTCATCGCGAACTTCTCCTGAAAGAAAGACAATGCGCTCTTCAAGGAGGCGGTTATAAATCTGGTCCCTCATCTTGCTATCTGAATCCACTTCATTGCCTCCTGTATTTTTTTACCTGTAGTGACCTTAACAATTAAGCGCTCTAAATGCTTCCCGATTACGCCATATAGATCTGTGAACTACGCGTGAGCCATGCTTGATCTGTGCAGTGTTCGCTGAGGGCAGATTCGAAAAAGGAAGATTAAGCCTCTTCGACAAGATCAGCAGGATCAGCTTTTGGTGCAAGGGCCTCTAGATCAACAACGTTACCTGATGCATCTTTAACAGTGATTCGGCCCAACACAGATGCCAATGCTTTAGCGCGAGTTACCTCTGCAACTAACTGCTGAATCTGACCGGCCTTTTGCAACTCTTCGGCAAACTGTTGCGGGGCCATTCCATAGCGCTGTGATGTGCGCACTAGGTATTCAGTTAACTCAACTTCAGTAATTTGAACTTCTTCGGCCTGAACAATTGCATCGAGTAGGAAATCTGATTTCAGTGATGATCGAACCTGACCATCTACTTCGGCGCGGTGCTCGGCATCTTCCATACGGCCTTCACCCTCTAGGTGATCATTTACCTCAAGCTCAACCAAATTATCTGGAACAGGAATCTCATTTTCTGCCAATAGTTTTTCAACTAAGCGATCTCTTGCCTGTGCGCCCTGCTCCATCTTTTTAACGCGCTCTAAACGAACAACAAAATCTGCCTTGAGTTCGGCCAACGTATCAAATTCAGATGCAAGCTTGGCAAAGGCATCATCGACTGGAGGTAGCTCACGCTCTTTAACTGCCTTTACAGTTGCCTTAACTTCGCCTTTTTCTCCATCTTGCTGTCCAACAAGCTTTGTATCAAACTGCTTTACTTCATTAACTGCCATTCCAACTAGAGCATCATCTAATCCGTCGATCATCTTTCCTGATCCAACTTCATAGGAAATGTCATTTGCCTGGCCGCCATCAACTTCTGCTCCATCAATAAATGCCGTTAGATCTAGCGTTGCAAAATCACCAGTTTTAACCACTCGATCAACAGTAGTTAATGTGCCAAAACGAGTGCGAAGTGACTCGATCTGCTCATCAACATCGCTGTCTGCAACTTTGACATCGTCTACTTCAATTGTGATCTTTGAGAAATCTGGCAGCTTTACCTCTGGTCGAACATCTACTTCGACAGTGAAAACAAGCTTCTCGTTATCGACGAACTCTTTTACATCTACTTCTGGACGGCCAATTACAGCTACAGAGTGCTCTCTTGCAGCTTTGCCATAAAACTCAGGCAAGGCGGAATTAATTGCCTCATCAATTACTGTGCCACGACCAACGCGTTGATCAATCATGGATGCAGGTACTTTGCCCTTGCGAAATCCGGGAATGCTTACCTGTGTTGCAACCTTTGCGTAAGCATTTGTAACGTGTGATTCAAGTTCAGAAAACTCAACTTCAACATCAAATCGAACGCGAGTTGGCGATAGAACCTCGACTGAACTTTTCACGAATTACTCCTCATGGGTTCTATTTAAAATATTTTGGTCGGGGCGGGGAGATTCGAACTCCCGATCTCCTGCTCCCAAAGCAGGCGCGCTAGCCACTACGCTACGCCCCGAGGCGCAAAGCGAGAGTCTAAACCAGATTTCCTACCCTGATTACCGACCCAGTCCCTTCAGCATTAAGCACCTGCGAGCGTAGCTCCATGGTAGAGCCCCAGCCTTCCAACTCCACCGCGCTAAGAAAAGCCGCAGTTTATTTGCGCAGGTCAGCAGCGGCATTTTCGGTAAATGCTTATGCATGTGCGCAATCAATTTGGAAATGTAAGAAAATTACCTGGCGGTTTTCAATGTCACAATCGATGAGGGCATCATGAAAGAGAATCCATGACGCATAAAAGATGCAGGCTGGCCCTTTCTGAACATCTTAGGAAGTGCTATGGTGGAAATGGTTGCAGTTCCAGCGAATAGTCCGAATAATCAATGGACGGTATTGGAAACTTTCGTAGCTGAATTAGGCAGGGAACCTGAGCTTCCACACTCGACTCGAGGGGACAATCACAGTGAAGACGATGAACTGGGCAATTATTGGTTGCGGCGACGTAACAGAGGTTAAGAGTGGGCCAGCTTTTAATAAGGTTCCCGGGTCGAAACTTGTTTCGGTGATGCGCAGAGATGCCGGGCGGGCGGAAAGCTACGCCGAGCGCCATGGGGTTGGTCGGTGGACGACTGACGCTAACGAAATTTTCGAGTCCGACGATATCGACGCTGTGTATATCGCCACTCATCCCAATACTCACGCGGAATACACAATGCGTGCCGCGGCAGCGGGTAAAGCTGTCTATGTAGAAAAACCAATGGCGGTCAACCCATCAGAATGCAGGGAGATGATTGAGGCGTGCAACCGTGCAGGAGTACCGCTATGGACGGCCTACTATCGAAGAGCGTTGCCCAGGTTTGAGCAGGTCCGAACCCTTATTGCCGAAGGGGCGATTGGAACGGTACGAGCTGTAAATTCCATTCGCTTTCAGGGATATCGGGAAGGGTCCTGGCAGAACCAGCCGGGGCTATCGGGTGGTGGTTGGTTTTTTGACTCGGCTTGTCACACCCTTGATTGGCTTGACTTTGTGTTCGGCCCTTTGGAGGATGTTCAGGGCAGAGCTACTTCTTCCAGTAAGAGTGCAAACGAAGATACCGTTGTTGCGACTTTCCAGTTTCCTGGGGGAGTTTTAGGTTCTGGCACTTGGTGCTATGACTCTAAGTTCGACGAAGATCGCATGACGATTGTGGGCGTCGAAGGATCGTTGGTTGTTTCCATTTCGGCGCCACGGCCCATAGAACTTCGACGCGGAAACCATGTGGAACTCATCGATGCTGAAGATCCTCAGACGGTTCATCAGCCGCTGGTCCAAACAATTATGGATGAGTGGAACGGTGTTGGCAGCTGTCCTAGCACCGGAGAAACCGCCCTTCGCACCGCCAAGGTACTTGAAACACTTCTCTCTGACGTGCGGCCAGTATCCAGTCGTCTGTAATAGACAACACTCACCGTTAAGGCGATCGAAGCTGCGCTGATGAATCTAGAGAATTGGTGCTAGATGGATGCCGCGAACAGATTTGTTAAATCACCGCTGGTAATTTCAAAAACTGGATAAGTGCAAAGTGTTTTTCAATGGTCTGTAACGGTGTAAGATTTGGGCGAATCGTTGGGCAATCCTTACGATTTACGCGTGATAACGCTGATCTACGCAGCGGATTTTCATTTGCGGGTGTAGCTCAATGGTAGAGCCCCAGCCTTCCAAGCTGGCCATGCCGGTTCGATCCCGGTCACCCGCTCCAAGTTTGTTTATCCAATTGACCCGACCTGGTTAATGAGTGCACGTCCACTGAAATTTAGTGACTTCGATGATGGTAAACCGTCTACATGAATTGAAGTTAAATACAAGGTAGTTAACTCAGTACAAATAATGCGGCCAATTATGAAAAACCCGATGTGCCGATTACTTACCCCGTTAATTTGTGCTTTTGAGTCACTCGCAAATACTCGATAATCTAATGAGCCTCCGCTTCCAAACAGCTCCATTCCGATTGTCACTACGTCAATTGAATTAGGAGTGAAGGTTCCATCAATCATAATTTCAAATGTATAAGAGCCTGCTGAAAGACTTCCGAAAACTGAAGAGTTGCTCTTCCCTAATGCATCTGTAGACCTGAGTGACCAGTTCCCTATGTCTACAAAATAAGAATTTGTAACCCCACTTGACCCTGGCGGACCGGCGGGTCCCGTGCCCCCCGGAGTACCTGGAGTACCAGCCGAACCTGGAGCTCCAGTTAATCCCGTTGCACCTTTATCTCCAGCTATCCCCGGTAAACCACGGGGACCAATCAATCCCGATGCACCAGTTGAACCTGTGGAGCCTGTTGATCCTGTTGCACCTGGAACAGTTGAAGTTGCCTTTGTTGGTAAGGCGCGTAATGAAGTTGTTAACTTCCAAACTCCATTTGTTTTTGGACCATAAAGATTTGCATTCTTTGTATCAATATAAAAGTCTCCATTAATGCCAATTGTTTTCGATGGAACTCCCACTCCGCTAAGGATTGTGTTAACAACTGTTGCTCCCGTTCGGCCTGCAGCTTTGTTTGAAAGATTTGGAGCGGCAATTGCAGCAGGAGCGATTACAAGTATGAGGGCGACGGACAAAGCTATTAGGGGTTTATTGCTTTTCATGATCCACCGAATTTCTATTTGGAATAACAGTCTTGACCTCTACTTAAGCCATACGAATAAGGAGTTCCTATGCATAATCACAACCTGGCAAGGGGTCACCCTAGGAATTGAGATAAAAAGACTCATCGGGTTTTAAGGTTCACCTGTTTGTTTCCACAGTTAGTTCATGTTTATTGAGCACTAGTCGCTGGCAATCAGCCTAGGGCGCTAATGAAAAAGAGAGGACATAACTTATGTCATCAAAGAAAAAGCTAGTTGCAATTGCAGTAACTATTACAGCTCTCACCGCAGGTTCCGTCGGAGTTGCAACAGCTCATGACAAGGGTGCCGGTAGAGGCGCGGTAATGGCAGAACTTGTAACGGCTGGAACGATTACACAAGCACAAGCTGATGCGATCACCAATAAATTTACTGAAAAGCATGCTGCTGAAGATGCAAACCGTGCTGCAAATCAGGCATCTAAAGTTGCACATCGCGCCGCAGTTGATGCCTTGGTCTCTTCAACAATCGGGTTAGATGCAACAACGATTAAGAACCGACTTGCAGCAGGTGAATCACTTGCAACTATTGCCGGTGTTAAAAAGGATGCACTCATCACAGCGTTAGTGGCTCTAGAAACCACACGCATTGATGCCGATGTCGTAGCGGGCAAGTTAACTGCTGCACAAGCAACAACTCTGAAGACAAATTTAACTAGCCACGTCACCGAGCATGTAAATGCAGTCGGCGGTAAGGGAATGGGTCATAAGGGAATGGGCGAGAAAATGGGCAAGGGTCAGCGTCGATAAATTTCTACTTTACTTCCTCCTAAGTAAGGGAAAAGCCCGCCACGTGAGAAATCACAGGGCGGGTTTTTCTTTGCTCGTGGCAAGATAGGAACATGCGTATTCATATCGGTAGTGATCATGCCGGGTTAGAACTAAAGGCGGCACTAGTTGAGCACTTACAAAGCAAAGGTCATGATGTTAAAGACCACGGACCACATGTTTATGACGCAGTAGATGACTACCCGGATTTTTGCATCCCTGCCGCTATTGCAACTGTTGCAGATCCTGCCTCACTTGGAATCGTCTTAGGTGGATCCGGAAATGGTGAACAGATTGCAGCAAACAAAGTTAAGGGTGTCCGCGCAGTACTTGCATGGAGCGTTGAGACTGCAAAGCTTGGGCGAGATCACAACAATGCAAATGTGATTGGCATTGGTGGCCGAATGCACAGTATTGATGAGTGCAAGGCAATTATTGATGCCTTTATCCAGACACCTTTTTCAAACGATGAGCGCCATGTGCGACGTATTAATAAAATTGCACAATACGAAATTGAAGGAAAGCTCTAAAGCCCTTTATTGCGCCACGTAATACATGTCATTAACGGCGTGATCCTTATCAATACCCTGGTCTTCAAAGCGCGTTACTGGCCGCCATTCTGGCTTTTGGATCACTCCCCCAGCAAATAGATCTGAGTTAAAAAAAACCTCTTGAATAGAAATTGCATAAGGAACCCAGTCAGTTGCAATATGAATAAAGCCTCCCTTTTTTAACTTGGGATGAATGAGCTTTAAAAACCCTTCATTAACTATTCGGCGCTTATTGTGTTTTTTCTTAGGCCACGGATCTGGAAAATACAGATGGATACCATCTAATGAATTGTCGGCGATCATGTGCTCCAGAACAACATGAACATCATCTTCAATTACTTTCACATTAGCCAGTTTGTCTTCATCAATTCTAGAAAGCAGTTTGCCTATCCCTGGCGGATGAACATCCACAGCGATGTAAGCATTTTCTGGATGGTTCTTTGCGATGATTGCAGTTGCCTCGCCCATTCCAAAGCCGATCTCTATAATTACTTTGTTGGCCTTTGGAAAGATCGCCTTTAGATCAATGATCTCCTGCTTAAATTCAATTCCGTGAACAATTTGAAGCGCCTTCTTTGCTTGGCGCTGAGCCACGGTAATTCGCGAGCCGCGAATACTGTAGCTACGAACCGTTGGGCGTTCCATGGGCTAACTCTGTCATGGTTGGATTAGAACCTACAAAGCCTCGAAGGAGCCCTAAGTGCCTGGACTGAATTTAAGCCGTGCCGAAGCAAAAGAGCGAGCTGACCATTTATATATCAATAGCTATGTTGTGACCCTTGATGTAACCAAAGATGAAGAGGTTTTTTATTCAAAATCTGAGGTTAAGTTTTCCTGTAACAAGAAGGGCTATGCCACTTTTATAGATGCAGTTGGCAGATCAGTAATTAGTGCAACACTTAATAATCAGCCTGTTGATACTTCAAACTTTGATGGAGAGAGCATCTTTCTTACCAACTTAGAGGAAGAAAATCACTTAGTAATCGAAATGCAGGCCGAGTACTCAAAGTCTGGTGAAGGCTTACAGCGCTCTGTTGATCCATCAGATGGCGAGGTCTACCTCTACTCACAAGGTGAGACAGCGCATATTCGAAACATGTTTGCATGCTTTGATCAACCAGCATTAAAGGCAACGTTTACTTTAATTGTGACGACACCTGGGCACTGGCAGGCAGTTTCAAATAATCCTGTTGAATCAAAGACTGTAAAGGGCGATCTAGTTGAATGGAAGTTTTCAACCACGCCAAGAATTTCAACATACTTAGATGCTTTAATTGCTGGGCCTTACTCATCTGTTCATGATGTTTATAAAGGCGTCAAGGAGATTCCAATGGGGATCTACTGCCGTAAATCGATGATGCAGTACTTGGATCCTGATGATATTTTCTTGATCACTAAGCAGGGCTTTGAATACTTTGAAAAGACATTTGGACTGGCATATCCATTCGAAAAGTATGATCAAATCGCAGTTGTTGATTTCAACTTTGGAGCAATGGAAAATGCTGGCGCAGTTACTTTTCGTGAAGATGTTTTAGTTTTCCGTAGCCATGTTCCAGAAAAGGCATACCTTTCTCGAGCAAATACGATCTTGCACGAAATGGCCCATATGTGGTTCGGAGATATGGTCACCATGTCGTGGTGGGATGACTTATGGCTAAATGAATCTTTTGCTGAATGGTCTTCTTATTTAGCGTTATCTGAAGGCACCAGATTTAAAGGTGCATGGTCTGAGTTTAATTGCGCCAGAAAAAACTGGGCCTACCGTCAAGATCAACTCTCATCTACGCATCCAATTATCGCCGACATGGTTGATATGGAAGCGGTCAATGCAAACTTTGATGGAATTACTTATGCAAAGGGTGCATCTGTTCTTCATCAACTTGTTGCACACGTTGGTCGCCGGCAGTTTATCGCAGCACTTCAAACCTACTTTGCAAAGCATGCTTGGGCCAACACAACACTTGATGACCTACTCGTTGAGCTTGAAGCATCTAGTGGTCGTAAATTGGATGCCTGGGTAAAAACTTGGCTACAAACTGCGGGAGTAAACACCTTGCGACCTGTTTTAGATATTCAAGATGGAAAATATTCAAGCATCGCGATTGCCCAAGAAGCACCACTCATTCCTGAAGGATCAAAGGAGCTTCGTCCTCATCGACTTGCTGTTGGCCTCTATGACATTACTGCAGATGCATTAAAACTTCGTAAATCTGTAGAGCTAGATGTAACCGGAGCAATGACTAACGTTGCCGATCTATCTGGTGAAAAAACTGCAGATCTTTTGCTTATCAATGATCGAGATCTCTCTTACGCCAAACTTCGCTTTGATGATCGATCTGTGGCAACGCTTAAGTCACACCTTGGCGCACTCAATGATGACCTAGCAAGAGCTCTATGTTGGGCAGCGGTATGGGATATGCACCGTGATGCCGAAATTTCTACGAGTGATTTTATGCAGATAGCTTTTTCAGGTCTAAAGGGTGAAACCGATGATGCAATTATAAGCATTGTCTTAAGCCAGCTGACTACTTCGGTTGAAGCATATGCAACCGATACAAACCGTGATTCTTATCGAGAGAAATTAGCTGATGTGCTTTGGCTGTTAGCAAATGATGCAAAGCCTGCCGGTGATCTACAGCTGATCTACACACGCGCATTTGCGGCAAGTGCCTTTACGCCAGGACAGATCTCCAACCTTCGCGCAGTTCTTGATGGATCTATTGCTGGATTAAAGGTTGATACCGATCTTCGTTGGTATCTGTTGATTGCACTTACGGAACGTGGCGCTGCGACAAATAGTGAGTTGGAGGCCGAGCTTGCAAAAGACAATACAACCACAGGAAATGTTGCTTTTGAAACCGCCCTTGCAGCATTTCCAACTTCAGAGGCCAAGGCATTTGCATTCAACAAAGTACGCGATGAATCTGCTGCGACCTCTATACGCTCGGCGTTAGTTTCTGGATTTCAGCGACCATCACATCGCCACCTCTTAACCCCATTTGTGGATCTTTATTTTGATAACTTGTTGACTGAATGGGAATCAAAGTCATACGAAGGTGCGGCAAAGTTTGTAACTGGCATGTATCCAAGTTGGGTTGTCAGTGATTCAACTGTTGATAAGACCAATACCTGGCTCAAAGGGGCCGGTAAAGATGCACCGGTTGTTTTACGCAAACTCGTTAAAGAATCCCAAGATGGATTAATTCGAGCGCTAAAGGTTCAAAAACTAGATAAGTAGAAGGCTGGTTATTCGATGTGAGTAACAACAGATGAACCGCTTTTTCTCTTCTTGCGTGGCATCACTGCAACGTAGGCAAGAAATGAGATCACAATAAACATTGCTGTTGGAATAACTACAAATGTCACAATGGTTTCAAAAACACTTATTCCTGGGCCAGCCAATGCGCCATCTTCAATTCTGTACATGGGTATAAGTGTAATTTACTTATGCAGTAGCTGCTGCCACGCCAAATGGTTCTAAATACTGCAACCATCTGTGATCTGTGCGACCTGTTCCCAGAATTCTCCATGCTGCGCCAACTGGCTCGCGTGGCAATGTGCGAAGCCGCCAGCCCATCTCTTTCAAATGTTTGTCAGCTTTTAAGTGATTGCACTTATGGCAAGCAGAGACAACGTTTTCCCAGTTATGGCCACCACCGCGACTGCGCGGAATCACATGGTCGATCGATGTTGCAGGAGCGGAGCAATAAACGCAGCGATTGTTGTCGCGGGCAAAAATTGCTCGGCGTGAAAGTGGAACTGCATGGCGATATGGAATACGAACAAATTTATTGAGGCGAACAACAGATGGAAGTGCAATCTGCCCGCCAGAAAAACGAAGCACATCACCAGAATCTTCGACCATAGTTGCGCGGTGGTTTAAGACCAGGATAAGAGCGCGACGATCTGCAACAACACCAAGTGGTTCATAGGTGGCGTTTAAAACCAAAGTACGCGACATGCCTTCTCCTGATCTAGCGCGTGGCTCGCGCCGATTGGTTTATCTTGCACTAAAACACCCGAACGCGCCTGTATTTAATCGCGGTATTTAGGTAAATGTTTGGATAAAGTCTCTTCATTATGAATGACTCCTTGCGTAACTTCCTCGAATGGATGGCCGGGACTCCCCTGCGGGTCCTGATCATCATTATTTCGGCCGGATTAGCCCAAACATTTGGCTCCCGAACAATTACACGTGCGATGAACAAATTGGCTGGGGCCGATCTAGTACCGGGGCCACGCAACATTGTTGCTCGCCAAAAAGAGCGGGCAAGCACAATCGGTGGAGTTTTATCTGCCACATTAAAAGTTGCAATCTGGATCATTGCAATTGCAATGGCGCTAGGTGAATTTGGTTTTGATTTAGGACCACTTATCGCATCAGCTGGTGTGGTTGGTGTTGCACTGGGACTTGGCGCACAGACGCTTGTCCGAGATGTTTTATCTGGAATCTTTATGCTGATCGAAGATCAGTATGGAGTCGGTGACAAGGTTGATGTTCTAGAAGTTCAAGGAACCGTTGAAAAAGTTGGGCTCCGAGTAACAACAGTGCGAGATGGCTCGGGCACTCTTTGGTACTTACGTAACGGCGAGATCTTAAAGGTTGGAAATCAATCTCAATCTGGTTGATTCACCATGGCATCTGCTGCAAGCTCTAGGTAGTCCCACAGTTGTTCTTTTAAATCTTCTTTAATCTCAACACCATCTACTGCAGTTTTCATTGCACGTAACCACGCATCTCGCGCTGCAATTCCAATTGTGAATTGGCTATGGCGCATTCGAAGTCGTGGATGGCCTCGATTTTCTTGATACGTTGTTGGTCCGCCCCAATACTGAGAGAGAAACCATTGCAATCTCTGGGCTGCGCCCTTCATGTCATCATCTGGATACATAGGACGCAAAATTGGATCGGTTGCAACCACGGCGTAAAACTGGGATGTTAAATCTGCAAAGAATGCATCTCCGCCTACTTGTTCATAAAAATTACTCATATTTTTAGCTCACTAATCTGCTCATGCGGCAGATTTACTAGATGCCCGGCTTGTTTTGATTGAATACATTGCAAGAATAAAAATTGGAATCGAAGAGATTACACAAAGCCATCCGTAACTTAAGGTTCCGATAATCACGCCGGCAAGTGCGCCGCCACCTGCGCCAGATAGATTCATTACAAGATCACTTGCACCCTGTGATGATGCACGGGTTTGAATATCAACGCTCTCTGATAAATACGCAGAGCCTGCGATCAAAGTACATGACCAACCTAGGCCCAATAAAAACAGACCGATTCCCAATCTAATCGCATCATCTGCTTTTGAAGTGCCTGCAATTAGAGAGGCAAGAAGCAAGATAACAAATCCTATTTGCATTACTGGTACACGGCCGATTCGATCGCTTAGGGCACCAACTAAAGGTGAAAATACATACATTCCAAGTACGTGCACACTAATTACTAACCCGATAACAGAGAGCGTTACATCCACATGAGTCATGTGCACTGGAGTCATCACCATCACCGAGACCATGGCAACGTGACCAAATGCAATTGTTAAAATCGCAAATAAAGCTTTAGGGTTCTTTCGAATATGGGCTAGCGCTGCTTTTGTCGATTTCTTTTTTGTCTCTACTGAGTCATTTTTATGGGCAACCAAATAAGGATCTGGCCTTAAAAGAATCAAAATCACTAGAGCGGCTAGAGTCAAAGTAATCATTGAAATTAAGTAAGGCCCAACCAGTCGTGGCAGACCAAATGCTTCGGCAATGTTTCCTGAGGGCTGCATCAAGTTAGGTCCAGATACGGCTCCAATGGTTGAACCCCAAACAACAATAGAAAGTTGTTTCGCTCGCGTTTTATCAGTTGCTAGATCTATTGCTGCAAAGCGTGCCTGGTATCCAGCAGCTGACGCAGAACCAACTAAAAATGCTCCCATTAACAACAAGACAACATTGTTTTGTGCTCCCCCGGCGATTGCAATAATCGATCCGATTGCACCAGCGATATATCCACTAGACAACGCTAAACGACGCCCACCTTTTGCAGTTAAGCGAGCTAAAGGAAGCGCCATTGCTGCAGCACCTAAAACAGCACTTGTTCCGGCTAATCCTGCAAGAGTTTCCGAATCAGTAATTGATGCAACTAGCAGTGATCCAGCGGCAATTGTTCCAGCGATACCCACACCATTTAGAACCTGCGAGAGTGCAAGTGTCTTAACGACTTTGCGTTGAATCTCGGGTTCACTTACTTCTAGGTGAGGCATTAGTAAATCCTACTGCTAGGCAGTTGATTACATAGCAAGTGAAGTGTGCTCAGATCTAAATGTGGCGTATTTACTACTTTTCGAGATATTGTGTGAGAAATTTACGCTCGTCATCGCTAAGTGGCCGCGATTTCTTTGTCTCTATAGAAACAGCTACTTGAACACTCTTTACGCGAGCAACCAATACGCCCTTATCAAAGATCTCACATGTCATCACAAAAGATGAGTTACTAATTGAATCAACCCAAAGGACTACATCAACAAAGTGGCCACCTTCATAAATTGGCGCAATGAAATCTACTTCTGCGCGGCCAACAACCATCGCAATAATCGATGGTGGCTCATCTTTTCCATCAAACTGAACTGTGGACCATTGAAACCGCGCCTCTTGGGCATAAACCAAGTATTTGGCGTTATTTACATGGCCAAATGCATCAACATCGTCCCAACGAACAAACTGCTTACATTCATACTTCATTATCTGGTCAACTTTCTATGCTCTATTACTAACGTGTTAGTTTTCTATAAGTCATGCGGTGAGGCCTAGATGCTTCGGCGCCCAATCGTTCAGTTTTGTTTGCTTCATAACTTTCGAAGTTTCCTTCAAACCAGAACCACTTTGCATCGCCTTCATAGGCCAAGATGTGTGTGGCCACTCGGTCTAGAAACCAACGATCGTGAGAGATCACAACGGCGCATCCAGGAAACTCCAACAACGCATTTTCTAGAGATCCTAAAGTTTCAACATCAAGGTCATTTGTTGGCTCATCAAGGAGCAACAGGTTTCCACCTTGCTTTAACGTGAGTGCCAAGTTCAAACGGTTGCGTTCTCCGCCGGATAAAATTCCCGCAGCTTTTTGTTGGTCTGGACCTTTAAAACCAAAACAAGAGACATAGGCACGAGATGGCATTTCAACTTGGCCAACCTTAATAAAGTCTTGTCCATCAGAGACAACTTCCCACAGTGACTTCTTGGGATCAATTCCGCCACGGCTCTGATCAACGTATGAGATCTTTACTGTTTCGCCGATCTTTACTGTTCCAGAATCAGGTTGTTCCATGCCCATTAAAGTTTTAAATAGTGTTGTTTTACCCGCACCGTTTGGTCCGATGATTCCAACGATTCCATTGCGTGGCAAAGTAAAAGACAAGTCCTCAATCAAAACTCGATCGCCAAAACCTTTAGTCAAATTGTTAACTTCAATAACAACGTTACCTAGGCGTGGACCAGGTGGAATTTGAATCTCTTCAAAATCTAACTTGCGAAGTTTGTCTGCCTCAGATGCCATCTCTTCATAGCGGGCAAGACGGGCTTTAGATTTTGCCTGACGGCCCTTGGCATTTTGTCGAACCCATTCCAACTCTTCAGTTAAACGCTTTGCGCGCTTTGCATCTTTTTGCCCTTCAACCTTAAGACGGGCTGCTTTTGTTTCAAGATATGTTGTGTAGTTACCTTCATATGGATAGGCACGACCTCGGTCTAACTCTAAAATCCACTGTGCAACATTGTCCAAGAAATATCTATCGTGCGTGATTGCAACTACTGCGCCGGCATATTTATTAAGGTGTTGCTCTAACCACAAAACAGACTCTGCATCTAAGTGGTTTGTAGGCTCATCAAGGAGCAATAAATCTGGAGCTTGCAGAAGAAGTTTGCACAGTGCAACGCGGCGCTTTTCGCCTCCGGATAAAACAGAAACATCAGCATCAGCCGGTGGACAACGAAGTGCATCCATTGCTTGCTCTAACTGTGAATCAAGCTCCCATGCATTTCGATGATCAAGTTGTTCTTGCAGCTCGCCCATTTCTGCCAGCAACTTGTCATAGTCTGCATCTGGATTTGCCATCTCTGCGCTAATCTCATCAAAGCGTGCAAGCATTGCAACTGTTTCTGCAACACCCTCTTTAACGTTATCAATAACGCTTTTTGATTCATTGAGAACCGGCTCCTGCATCAAAATTCCAACTGTGTAGCCAGGCGTTAGATATGCCTCACCATTTGATGGTTGCTGCAGTCCGGCCATGATCTGCAAAACCGTTGACTTACCCGCACCGTTGGGACCAACAACACCAATCTTGGCGCCGGGATAAAACATAATTGTGACGTCATCAAGAATGACCTTGTCACCGTGCGCTTTACGCGCCTTCTTCATCGTGTAAATGAACTCAGCCATGGAATGAAACCTTAGTGGAAGTGGCGGGTAGACTTAGCATTGACGACCCACTACAGGCGCCTGTAGCTCAGTCGGATAGAGCACCCGCCTTCTAAGCGGGTTGTCGCAGGTTCGATTCCTGCCAGGCGCGCATGGCTAATGAACAAGCAAACCTGATCTGGATCGACTGCGAAATGACGGGGCTTTCTCTTGAAAAAGATGTCCTTGTCGAGATCGCTGTTCTGGTAACTGATTCAGAGTTAAATGTAATCGGTGATGGCGTAGATGTGGTCATTAAGGCAACGCCAGAACAGTTAGCCGGTATGAATGATTTTGTAACAGCGATGCACACAACATCAGGACTAATCACAGAGATTCCAAATGGGATAACAGTTAAAGAGGCAGAAGACCGTGTCATTGCCTATCTAGAGAACGCATCAACACAGCCAGGTAAATCACCATTGGCCGGAAACTCAGTTGGCGTAGATCGCACTTTTATCGCTCGTGATATGCCGCGTCTCAATGAGTATCTGCATTATCGAACAGTTGATGTCTCATCTATAAAAGAGTTAACAAGACGTTGGTTTCCAAAGGCCTACTTCAACGCCCCAGCAAAAACCGGTAACCACCGAGCCCTTGGCGACATACAAGATTCGATTGCAGAGTTGGCCTACTACCGTCAGGCTGTGTTCAACTCGACTGCAGATTCTGTTGAAAACACCGCAGCAAAGCAGGGGCCAAGCACCCCATAGAAACGGGTAGACTTTGCAACTCATGGTGGACGTAGCTCAGCTGGTAGAGCACCCGGTTGTGGTCCGGGATGTCGCGGGTTCGAGCCCCGTCGTTCACCCCAAGTTTTCGTTGTTACATCCGTAGCAATTTTTAAGTTAATGCCTGAAGAAAGTTGTGAACATGATCTTTGATGTGATCATTGAAATCCCAGCTGGTTCACGCAATAAATACGAAGTCGATCACGTTACTGGTGAAATTCGACTTGATCGCATGCTCTTTACTTCAACGCGCTATCCCTATGACTATGGTTTTGTTAAAAACACATTGTCATTAGATGGCGATCCCCTTGATGCCTTAGTTATGCTTGATGAACCAACTTTTCCAGGTTGCGTAGTTTCTGTACGAGCAATCGGAATGTTTAACATGACCGATGAGGCCGGCGGAGATGACAAATTGCTCTGTGTTGCAGCCGGAGATATTCGTAAAGAACTACTTCAAGATATAAAAGATGTTCCAGAGTATGAACTCTCTGAAATTCAACACTTCTTTGAAGTCTATAAAGCATTAGAGCCAGGCAAAAGTGTGAGCGGAGGCAACTGGGTTAATCGCGCCGAGGCCCTCGCCGAAATCGAGCGATCTCGCGATCGCTTCAAGAAATCTCACTAATACCTTCAGACTTTCCCTTACTTTCTAAGGGCGATATTTGAGTGTCGCAGATGTGCATCTAGACCAATATTGCTGATAGGTTTCCACCTGCGTTCAAGCACTTAGGTGCAAGATCGGGTTGTTAGCTCAGTTGGTAGAGCAAGGCACTCTTAATGCCTGGGTCGGGGGTTCGAGTCCCTCACAACCCACTTATGTAGGTAAATCTGAGTTCTATATCCAAACCTTGGATGTGGTTCAAACCTTTCAATAGTGGATATATCTGCCAAACCTTTATATCCAGTATTTGATCTCTTGACTCCTTAATTCATAAGGAGAAGATGATGTTAGTTAGTGAATATGCAACGGAAGTTGTTTACTTCAGTCTTTGATGATTAAACCATTATGGTCTAGTAACAATAATCTTATCCAAATTACTAGACTTATAAAGTTCTATAGTCAAACCACCATAACTCACTTTATCTCCTTCATGAAGAAGTATGTCTAAACTAGAGTAAGACAGAAACCCATTACATGACGATCTTTCCGTTGTATTTCTATTAGGTGGGCTAACGGGAACTAAGAAATCTTGACCATGACCAAGGGTAAGGTCCAAAACATAAACCAATAAACCATTTCTTGGTGTTGGCGTTGTACATGAGAACTTTGTTACCCTTCTTGATTCAACTAGTAAAGCCTTTGTAGTAGACAAAGGAAATATCGCCAACTTAATCCCAGGCTCTGTTCCACTTAGTGGTGCGAGCGTGATTTCAATACTCTTCACATTTTGCGAGTCTTTGCAATAAACCTTTTCATCTGGCAGCCATCTAGTCAAAAATCTCAGCCAGCCACTTAGTTCTAAACTAGGTCCATCTTGACTTCCCATAATGTCCCACTCATTAAAAGGCGGGACTTCAGGACCACCGCTACCAACATGTGGTATCTCCATCCCATGCCCAGCCTCATGCATCCAATAAGCCCACAACGGCGTATCAGGTCGTGTTTGATATTTACCTGAAATGGTAAATGATGAAATGCGACCTTCATTAGTGACTAAATCTTTTACATGTTGGTCCCATGGAAAACCATTTTCGCCCTCTTTTGCTATTTCCTGATTCATAGGAAGCATAAAGTTTACGGTTTGAACATTCGTAAAATCAAAATATGGATCTGCAGTAGCCATTGCTGTTTGGAATAGTTTTATTCCACCTGGGGTATTGTTTAATCCTCGTACTTTTGTAACAGGATAGTCGCTTGAAACCCCAGGCAGTGTTGTCCAACGGTCTGCAATAACCCATTCAACTTTAAATTTACCTCCACTCACAAGTTCAAACCATTCTGACAATAATTTAGTTTCTTTTTCTAGTCGTAATCGCCAATCTTTATCTCCTGGCAAATCTGCAAAGTCGACTGGAATTAATGCCCACTTGATTGTGCCTGTTTTATAAACAGGGCCTGCAATCGCTTGTAAATATTGCTGATTCGTTACTGGAAATCCTGCAAATGTGTACCCTCTTCTTTGGCTTGCTTCTTCTAACTTACAAAGTTGTACGCTGTCCCCTGCAACAGAAGGTGGAACATACGCAAAAGGTGTTGGCGTAGATGTTGGAGTAGATGTTGGAGTAGATGTTGGCGTAGATGTTGGAGTAGATGTTGGCGTAGACTTCTTTACAACCACTCCCTTATTCCAAACCAACTTTTTTCCAGATTTGGTACAGGTGTAAGTCTTATTCTGGTAAACAACTTTTTGTTTCAAAACTTTGCAGGTAATTCCAGGAGTAATCTTTTGGGCAGAGAAGGCTGCGATTGGAACCAGAGTAAGAATCAGGGCAACTAAAAGTCCTTTGGCAATAGTCCCCTTGATCCGCATTCCAAAAGGGTAATGGGCAGATCAAGCCATTTGGGAAATTGAGCAATCTTTTCTGCTCTTACCTCCCAAATTGGCTTAGATACCTTTCAATCCTCTTGATTTGTCACTGGCTATCCCTAATATTGGAGATGAGTCAAGAACGGATATATCCGCATATTGGGTCAAAGGGAATGCTTTGAAGGTTTGATAACGAGTCCCTCACAACCCACATTTGAATACCAGTGGAATTAAGGCTGGCTACTTGATTATCTTTGTAAGTGTCGGTAACAATCTGTTGAGACTCTTAACGGGATTTGCCAAAGTAAAGATATAAACCATATATCCGGCCAGTGCGACCCACGAGTTAAGTAGGCAGGTAGCTACAAGAACAATTCCTAACAATGCTGGGAAGCCATTGAATATTAGAAGGGCTTTGTTTTGATACTCTCTTGACTTACTTGTCAAAATGAAATCTTCAGTCCAGTTAATTGTTACATCACCTTTAATTATGAGAAGAAATATTCGTTGAATTGAAGCAGTCCAGTACTGACCAAAGAGGCAAATGCCAAAGTAAAAAACTCCCCATTTCATATTTGGAGTATTGAGATTTTCAGCAAGAATAGCCGCACCAAATGGCATTAACGCCACCCAACCAAGGGTTAAACCATGGTTCCAAACTATGAATGTATTTGTTCCTACTACGTATTGACTTGTTACGTGATATTGATACCACCAGGAAAATAAGACAAAAAAGCTAAGAGCGTAAGCAAAAAAAGTTGGCCAATGTTCAAACATTGCGCCATTAAAGTCTTCGCTCTTGCTTATTCCATGTGCCAAGCTGAGAACATCTAGTCCTAGGAGGGTCAGTGCAATGGAAAACACACCATCACTTAATGTGTCAATCAATTTATGACTGATGTGCTTCATTTGCATGGCCATGTTGGTCTCCGCTTCCACTTAAACTTCACAGAAAAGTAACCAAAAATCTCGTAAATTCCCATGACTCGCCCAAACCCATCCTAAATCTGTTCAATATCTAGTAAATGTCAGACCCCATCCCTAATATGGGTTGTGGATCAAGATCAATTGAATCCATATGTGGCCCATGAAGGATATGTAGTTCGAGTCCCTCACAACCCACTTATTAATTCTTGTAATTAATGGGGCATGACATTCATCGCAAGTTGTTGGCTAAAAGCTGTTGCCTTATGAACCAGCTACTACATACTGATCCGAGGCTGCCTGGCCTGAAAATCTCTCGCCATCGGCACCGACCGAACAAGGGCTAATGTCCCGTGCAGACTTAGTAATTATTAAGGAATCCTTGTCAAAACCACTTGATTTCCAATTTGAAAGTATCTCCGGTGTGAAATGCAAGAACGGTGATTCAAATTTATTGGCCATGAAATCAATTAGTGCGATATCTACTGAACTATTTTCAAGGGTGCCACCATTAGAAGAAGCAAAAGCGCTTTGATCTTTAGACCACCAAGAAATGACAGGTATTCCTGCTTTAACTTTGTCGCCATCTTGTACTAACGGATCTCCATGGAAAAATATAAAAGTCCAACCACTCTCGTTCATGACATATACCTGAGCTCCATTGCCGGATTGTTCTCTCTGAATGCGTATGGTGCCTTCAAATGGTGCAAAACCTTGGATGCTTCCCGAAGGAATAAATGGTGCCTTAAGAAACAAATAATGTTTCATCGAACGGGCAATTTCAAGGCCTTCTATTGATTTATTCTGTATTTTGGCACTAAATCCCGGCGAATAATCGTGCCCTACACAACTTCTAAACTTCGTTACTTTACTTAAAGCTTTTGGATCAATCGGTGAAGCAATTAAAAGGTTAGCTGAATTCGCGGATGCTGTTGGGGTTGGTGTTGCTGTTGGGGTTGGTGACCAAAACTTCTTCTTACCAGACTTAATACACTTGAAAGTCTTGCCACTAATAACTTTTTTAGCCCCCACTTGACTGCATGGGGTTCCATTCTTGATGGTTGCTGCATCGGCATAAGTAGATGATGTCGCAAGCAATACTGCAATTACAAGTCCTGTGTAACTTTTTCTCATACTAAAAAAGTAACACTTGCCTCCATTAACTCAATATTGTTCTGATGTGCTAGCACTCATTCGATAAAGACTCTGAATTGGCCGATTGCTTCAACAGTGAAAGCCCAATGCCCAGCCCAAACCCATCCTAAATCTATTCAATATCTAGTAAATGTCAGACCCCATCCCTAATATGGGTTGTGGATCAAGATCAATTGAATCCATATGTGGCCTATGAAGGATATGTAGTTCGAGTCCCTCACAACCCACCACAGTTCGAATGGTTCCCCAGAAACCTTAGAACTACTCAGCACACTTACAGTGAATACGCGTTCATGATCAGCGATTAATTCATTGGCCAATCTTTGTTAATTTTCTTTATCTCAACTTTGACGTAGGGAATTGCCTCATTTTTATACCAATCCTGGATGGGCATTTCATAAACTGATTCGAAGGAGCTTTGCCAACCCTTGGAAGAAGAACTCTCCATCCATGCGAGTGCTTTAGCCTGTCCATACTTACCGA
>Ga0209355_1000018_pt1 | contig 102441 bp, 83 predicted proteins | sample LauGreSBDMM110SN_3_FD_187563 | JGI IMG/M metagenome (GOLD analysis project Ga0209355, IMG submission 187563) | Freshwater lake microbial communities from Lake Michigan, USA - Sp13.BD.MM110.SN (SPAdes) (version 2) | ecosystem: Environmental > Aquatic > Freshwater > Lake | place: Lake Michigan... | reverse complement strand
TTCGAATTGTTGGAGCCGCCAGCGTCGTAGAAGATTTCCGTGCTCTCTAGGATTTGCTCCAGCCGCGTGGTCTCGAGGGAGCGCAGCACTTGCATGGCGCGCTCCTTGGCCTCGCGCACCCGCGTGTCGGCGTGGATGCCCTCCTCGTCCGTCTCGACCGGATTGATGACCGTGCCGATGTCGGGCTTGAGGTAGATTGTGAGCGAGGGCGTCTTCATGTTCTTGGAAACAGAGAGGAGCTCCTTGATGCGGGGGACGCCGCTCGTGGCTTTCACGGCCGCCGCCGTGCCCGAGACGTGGAAGGAGTCGAGGGTCAATTGTGTCTGCGACTCACCGAGTGACTGAGCGGCGATGATGCCCACCATCTCACCGGCTGGCGCCACGGCCTCCTTGAAGTAGCGCTTGACCTCCTCAACCACCCATTCGAAGACGCTCTTCTTGAGGCGCATGCCCATGATGAGCGGCTTGGGCGATAAGAACGCCCGCACCAGCATCTTGGCGTAGAACGTCGCTTGGTCTGCAACTCTTGACACTTTCATGAACGTCGCAAGCTCCTCGATGGCGTCCAACACCACCGTCGGAGTGAGGTCGGTGGGTGCGTCCGCGATGCCGACTACCTTCGAGCGTTCATGAGCGTTCTTGAGAATCCGGTCGAAGGGAATTGGGTAGAAGATGTTGTTGTGCTTCTCGCCTCCAAAGATGACCTCCAGAAGCATGCGACGGTCCTCGATGAGCGCCTCGAAGTGCTCCTCCGCGCGCTTAGCCCACGCGCCCTCTTTCTTCATGCCGTCCATGGCCTCCTCGGTGAGATAAATCTCAATGGGGTCGGTCGTGCGAAGGTGGTAGTCGCGGTCCAGCTCGAACATGTTCTTGTGCATCGTAGGCATCACTTGTTTTTCTATTTTTGTGCCCTCCATGCCGTCTTCGCCGTAGAGGAACTGCATGACGCTGCCGGAGGCGTTGCGGACCGTTTGGTCGTAATAGATTTTTGCGTCCTCCATGGCCTTGATGAGACGACGCTGAATATATCCTGTTTCCGATGTATCTCTACACTGAATACCGTTTGCGATGCCGAAGTTGAGCGTCGATGGCACAGTGACGTCATAAAGCTTCGGGTAGTCCTTGATATCCACCTTGGTAATCTCCACAATTTGGTCCATCACAACGTCGTTTTGGTAGTCGAAGTTGCGGTGGTCTTCAGTAAACGTGGCAGAGTGTAAGTCATCGTTTTTGCACTCCATAATAAGCTGCATTTCGTCCGCAAACTTTTGCCCCCACAGCGAACGAATCGAAATCCGATGCGATGGGAGGATGTTTTCTGTGCCAAGATTGTTTGATTTTGTGTGTAATATTGAAATTTTGCAGAAAATACCCAGACGAGTGCACAGCATTGAAATTCCTTCGGTCAACCGCTGAGACACAGAGCCTGATACGATACCTCCTCTTTCAATGCTACCGTCACCAGACATGTAGCCCGTAATAATTCCTTTGATAAACGGCATTGGTGCATTGAAAGCCACATCCGGGACGAACTTGTTCTCTGATTTTGTGCCAACAAAGGCACGCATAAATCGTGCCATGAGTGTGCTGTTGGCTTCGACGGAGTATGTAAATCCACCATTGAAGTTATGATGAGCATCACGCCACTGCACCGTCGACTCGCTCTTGATGTTAAACTTGCTGAACCACCTCTTGACGAATGCTTGAACGCCCTTGTCCTCCTTGGCTATCGACACCTTGCCCGACAGCTCGTGCGCACAGCCGTCTGCCAAGTATAGGCCGATGAACACACCGTTGTCATAGTCCAGCTCGAACTTGTCCGGCATGCGCACGCTGTCACGTTTAGCATGGAAGGGATAGACACAGCCGTCCAAGATGTTGTCGACATTGGAACGGACAGTCGCACGTTGCAGTCTGGCCTTGGACGGGAACGGTGTAACGAACGTCTTACCATTGTTTGCCTCCCACCAACCGCGTGGAATGTGGAAGCTGTCGCCTTGCGCCTCCTTCATCAGACGGCATGCACGGTTGTACTCCGTGCCGTACACATACTCCGTCTTTGGGAAGTACTTCACCATGTCCACGTACGTAACCTCCACGGGCGGCGCCGGCAGATTCATCGTGACCGGCACGAAAGAGCCAACCTCCACCTCGCTGGTCTTCATCTTTAGAAACTTGCCATTGGTCCAGATGAGCAGCGACTCGGAGTCTGCCACGGTGACCTCACGGCCGCCGAGAGTCTTAACCTTGTAGACCGCCTCTCCTGGGTCGTGGCGCGTGACGGCCGTCAGCTCGCCCCACGACATCTTGCCGTCATCGTCCGTCGTAGGAATGTAGACCTGCTTCTCCAGCGGTAGAAACTCCATGTTGCGGTCCTCGGGGAAGTGCTGAACTTCAGTAGGACGGGCCGCCAGGTGCGCGTCAATCCAGTCACCAATCTTGACCCACTTGGACACACCGTCCTCGATGATGACGATGGGCGTCTCCGCCGTGACCGACTTCACAGCCGTGTCTATAAGGCCTTCGCGACCACCCATAGCGTGAAAGAACATCTCAGACGGCGACAGCCCACTGATGAACGACGACTCGACGAAGCCGCGCGACTCCGGCCCGTCATCGTACTTGCAGAAGTGCGGCAGCGTGCGGTCCGTGAAGCCGTACGCGACGCGCTTGCCGTCCACGTTCTGCTGCCCCACGGCCGCAATCATCTGCGAGACGTTGAGGTCCTTGCCCTTGGAGCCCGACTTGACCATGTTAATCAGACGGTTCCACTTGTCGTCGATGGTGCGCAGGCCGATGCTGCCGGCCTTCTTCATCGAGTCGTTCAGGATGCTGATGATTTCGCGCTCGAAGTAGTCGTGGTTGTTGAACATCGACGTGTTCTCCATGTTGCCGCGGCGCACATCGTCCAGGCGCTTGTAGGCGTCGGCCTTCATGTTGGCGATGACCGCCTTGAGCTCCACGTTGATTTCCTCGCTGACGGCCAAGTCGCTGATGCCGACGCTGAAGCCGCCCGTCATGAGCCAGCGGCACACTAGACGCTGCAGGTTGTCCAGGAAGCGGCGGACCTCGAACGGCCCGTAGTCGTGAAAGATGACCGGCAGCAGGCCGCGCGACATGTCGCTGAAGACGTTCTTGTCGACGAAGCCCTCCGTCAGGACGCTGTTGGTGATGATGACCTTCTCTTTGGCCTTGTTGGATGTGTTGATGTGCAGGAGCGGCGGCAGGATGGCCGAGAACGCCTGGCGACCGGTGAACGTGTGACCGGTGCCCTCGTTCGTGGGCAGCTTGCCCGTAAAATAAGAGTTGACCATCTGCAGGTTCGCGTAGGTCTTCTCGTGTAGTCGTGTGTAGGATTTTGTGATGCGGTAGGAGCCCACCATGGTGTCTTGAATGACCTCGATAATTGGCTTGGCGTCCTTGGGGGTAAGAATGTGGTAGGGAACACTCGCGAAATCCATGAGTTCGCTCATGGTTTGAATCGACTGTGCTGCATGTAAATTCATCTCATCGCCATCGAACATACTGGCATAACCTCCGGGTTTCCCACGGTGGATTGGAGCACACCTTATGCCGCATCGGGTTGGCTAGACCGTCATTTGCGACCGACACCCGTCTGCTCTCTGAACCTTCTCCATACCCTTGCCATATCGGGGTTAGGAGCTTGGCTGCGGATTGTCCAATTCAGTTGAATTTTTACCACTGTGGAAGTGTATCTTTTTTATTTTTGACTTAAGCTTCAGCCTCTTGCGCCGTTTGACGCCGAGCTAGCTCAACCAAGAAGTCCATCGCGCGCTTCTTCGCGTCCTCGACCGTCTCGTCCTTGCCGATGTGAAACGTAACCACCTTGCCATCACGTTTACGCTCAAAGCGGACCGTGATGTTGCGAGCAGAAGGAGAAAGGTAGCCCTCAAGGTTCAGTACGTCAACCTTGAACGGCATGCCAATCTCAAACTTCTTCTCGAGGTGTTGGTTGCGCGTACGACCGGCCAGTTCCTTGGCGGCGTTGGCGTTCTCGGCGTAGTGTCGACGGATTCCATCGGCAATCTTCGCCTTGGTATCGTCCTTGTGAGCATCGGTCGGCTTGCGCTTGATGTGTTCCTCCGCGAGCGGCGGTGCAATTCGGTTCGGGTCCTCAAAGACCTTGACCGTGTTGCCCTTTCCACCCGTGGTCTGGTTGTAGCCGTTTGGCCAGCAGCTATTGAAGTGCGCAACGAAGTGCTTCTCCCAGTCATCGGCTTGCTCTTTGGGGCAACGCATGATGAGCTTCACGGAAAACGCGGCCATATGGTCGCGCATCGCCGCTTGCAGCTCATACACTGGCTTAGAAGGACTGTTGTTGTTGGCTTGGCTCACATGGCTGTCGAAGCGCTTCACATATCCGTAAGGACGGTAGCGCCCACGGTTCATACGGTGCGACACAGACTGGCCAACGTAACGTTTGTTAGTTTGGCTGTCTGTGATGACGTAGATGTCCGCTACAACCAGGTCGGGGTCGTCAATCAGTTTGTCAAGGTACGCAAGCTTGTTTTGGAAAGCTGCATCACCGACGGGGATTGCTTGAACGACGGCCATTCTTCTCTTCTTCTTCTTCTTCTGCTTCATCTTAACGCTTGTAGCTTTAAGTCATTTTTTGTTCGTCTTATGATGAACTTCCACAATTCCCGCGCCATTACGCGCGGTGGCTGCGACCGTCTTTCAACGGCCCGCCGGTATCAACTGACTCTCAGGAGATTCCCGCAATTTGAGTATCTTGCAAGAGCGGTGGAATGATATTGCATGCAAGTCCATGATGAACGTACATGCCACACATTCCACCGCTCTCACTAGACGGTTATATGCGTGAGCGAACATCCTCGATCACGGTAGTTGTTCCACTGTTTTCCCACTAAGGTTTCAACTACAACCTTGGTGGCAGCCGCCTGTTGCTGACCTCGATGAAGTGATGAGACTTACTTTTGATCAGCGTTGTAGGGCGAGCAGTCCATAGGGTTCAGGCGAAACGTTTGGAACGGCATCACCTTTGCGCGGTGGCACAGCATGCTCATCTTGTGCAGCGACGGCTGCCGATTGAAGAGCACGTAGTCGCCGTCGCGCAGGTGACGGTCCACGATGTCGCCCACCTTCAGGGTCTCCGCAATCTTCTCACGACTCGCTTCGAAGCGCAGCGTGAACGTCTTGCCTTGGTCTGAACTGCGCACGTACTTGGCCCCCGGCCACTTGTCCGGCCCGTTGCGCACCAGCTGGCGGAGCTCGTCAATATTATACGAGTTCACCGTCTCCGGAAACGACAGCTGAATGGCGACCTTGTAAGGCACTCCCAGCTCGTCCAGCGAAATGTACGGGTCGGGCGTGATGACAGAGCGGGCGCTCTGGTCCACGCGCTTGCCGTTCAGGTTGCCACGGATGCGCCCCTCCTTCTTCTTCAGGCGGTCGCTGATACTCTTCAGCTTGCGGCCATTCCGCTGTTGAGCTTGCGGCAGCCCCGGAATCTGGTTGTTGAGGAACGTCGCACAGTGGTATTGCAGCACCATGGTCGTCAGACGCAGATACTCCTCTGTCACGGCGCCTCGCTCGATGCGCTGCTTCAGCTGTGTGTTGACCTTGACGATATCACTCAGCTTGTGCGTCAGGTCGTCCTCGCGACGCTGACCGTTCTCCTCGATGATGCTCGGACGGACGGCCGGCGGCGGCACCGGCAGCACCGTGCAAATCATCCACTCCGGACGATTCCACTTGGGGTTGAAGCCCAGCAGCTCCATGTCTGCGTCCGTGATGCGAGAGAAGATGCGCAGCACGTCGTCCGCCGAGTACTCTTTCTTCACCACCTCCGCCTCCTTGTCCTTGGGGTCCTTCCACTCGACCACAATCTTGAGCGCTCCCTCCTTGATGTACTTGGTCGGCACGGCCGCACCGCAACCAGGGCGGCCGTTCTCTTCCTTGGCATCCATGTCGTCACCGCACGACTTGATGCGCGTGTTGCCGCACAGGCCCACCATGCCGTCGTGGCGCTTGGCGAGGTTCTTCATGTTGGAGAACCGCGTCGCCTCCTCGCGCAGCTCTTTCACCGTGCTTGCGGGGGACACGAGGACCCGCGAACAGCGATGGCAGACGCACTTGAGGACCTTCTTGGCATGCTCGAACAGCATGGCTTGAAAGACGGGTCGCGCCAGCGTGATGTGGCCAAAGTGGCCGGGACAGAATATGTTTTTTTGTTGGCACGTGTCGCAGAAGCGGTTGTGCTCTAGGACGCCCATACGAGGGTCGAAGAGCCCGCCCACGACTGGGACGTTGCCCGTGTAAGTGTCCGTCTTAGTGACCTCCACCACCGAACGCCGCACAATCTCCTCCGGACCTAGAACGCTGAACTGGATACCTCGCACCACATCTATGTCTTGGTCGTAGGACAGCTCTTTATAGATTGACATTGTGACGAGAGCGGCGTGACTTGTGACGCTTCTGGTGCCAAATATCCAGCAAGCTCTGTAAGAGCCGTAGATTATATAATAGGAGTGTATCTGTCTAAGTAGTGAACGAAATCCTTTTTTCCGGGCGGAAGAAAAATTGACCCCAGGCCCCAACTTCGGTCCATCGAGCCATTATGCCACCCCGCAAGACCGTCCAACCACATTACTCACATAACTCGAGCGAAAGCGACAGTGACTACGTTCCTGAAGAGGAAGACTACTCCGAGAGCTCATCAAACAGTAGCATGGCGGACACAGAGAACTCATCAAGCAGCAGCATGGAGAACACGGAGAACTCGGAAAGCGACGGCGAAACCATCAACACGGAGAGCGACCGGAGCGAAGAGCTTGACGAGGACGAGGCAGCCGATTGCGAGAGCCTTGGCGACTTCATCGTCCCCGACGAGGCGGAAGAAGGCGAAGAAGAAGAGGGCGAAGAATCAGAGTCAAGCGAGAGCGAGTCGGACGCCCCCCGCCCCATAAGACGCTTCGGCCGCGCATACCGCGTGGGCACTATCTCTCTCCCTTGCAAGCGTCTTAGCCGGATACTTCGGTCGATGCAAAAGAAAAAGTATGCGGATTCGGACGATGACGAAGAAGACGACCCCGATGAGTACGACCCCGACGCGGACAGCGAAACCAACGACACAGAAACCAAAAACAACAAGCACAAGCGTCAAAAGCGCATCCCACACTACACGCGAGAGGAGGTTGCCTACTTCTACAAGATGTCGCCGGAGGACCAGAGTGCCATGCAAATGCAAGAAGAACTCATAGGCGCTCTCGCGGGCGAGGCCGCCAACATGCCGCTCCGGTTTCGGCTGCTCACGTCACCTGCGGACATGGACACCAAACGACTGCTTCTCAGCAAACTTGAGAGCCTGAACAACATGAGCGGCCAAGAGGGCGATTATCACAAAATGTCGAGCTGGCTGCAAGCCGCGGCCCGGCTTCCCATCGGCCGCTACAAGCCGCTCCCCGTCCAACGCGACGCCGGCATCCCTGCCATCCGCGACTTCCTCGAGAATACTAGGACGGCCCTCGACACGGCCGTCTATGGTCATCGCGAAAGCAAGGAGCAAATACTCCGCATTCTGGCCCAGTGGGTGTCCAACCCGAACTCGCGCGGCCACGTCATTGGAATTCAGGGCGTTCAAGGCGTGGGTAAGAGCAGCCTAGTCAAGGAGGGCATCGCCAAGGCGCTCAACCTGCCCTTCGCCTACATCGCCCTCGGCGGCGCGTCGGACGGAGCGTTCATGGAGGGCCACAGCATCACCTACGAGGGCGCAACGCCCGGCAAAATCGCCGAGGTCGTCACAAAAGCAAACTACATGAATCCAGTCATCTTCTTCGATGAGCTGGACAAGGTCAGCGACACGTCCAAGGGCGAGGAGGTTGCGAACATTCTGGTGCACCTAACGGACGCCGCGCAAAACGAGCACTTCAACGACAAGTTCTTCACCGAAATCGACCTCAACCTTTCGAAAGCGCTGATGGTCTTTGCGTACAACGACGAAAGCAAAATCAATCCCATCCTCCTCGACCGCATGACCATCATTCGAGTGAGCGGCTACAACGCCACAGACAAGCAAGTCATCGCGCGCAAGCACCTCCTCCCGAGCATACTTGAGCAACACGGCCTTCAGAGCGACGCTCTCATCTTCACCGACGACATCCTAAAGACAATAATGGAGCGCGTCCCAGAAGAGAAGGGCGTTCGAAACCTCCGTCGCGGCCTCGAGTCTATCGTGAGCTGGTTCAACATGCTGCAATACCTGCCTGACCCGGAGTTTCCGCAAGAGCCCACCGACACTGCTATGCCGTGTACGCCGTACGAGATTACGGAGGCGTTCGTCCGTAAATATCTAAAAAAACAAGTTGCCGCGGGCGGGATGCAAGAGCACGTGGCCCAATCTATGTACTTGTAACGCTTTCTTCGACGGCCGTCTTTGCAGCTTCTGCTTCTGCAGCAGCCGCCGCTTTTGCCGTCTTTGCCGCTTCCGCCCTCGCCTTCCCTTCTGCATTTTGCCGCATAAAACCGTAATCATCGTCCATAGTACGAGCAAGCTCCCATCCTTCGCTTTTTAGGAAGCGGACATAGTCGGCAAATCCCTCAAGGCGAGTAATTAGGTCATCGAGAGTGTTGCTACCATCACCAATCCACTTGCAACGAATGATTTCCTCTTCGTCGTACGCAGCATCGTAATCGTCCTCCTCTTCGGTTTCGGTACCCGTTTCGGTACCCGTTTCGGTATCCGTATCTTCCTCGTGCATGAGTGCAGCTTCTGTAGAACCCATTGTTTCTTCTGTTCTCTTCTGTCTCTTCTGTCTCTTCTTACTCCACTTATAACATCAACGCTTTAAGTATTTTTGTTGTTACCCTCATCTGCAGTGACGGCCGTTACGGCTGCAACTGCACTGGCATTGCCAGCAACTTCCGGGTGTTTCGGCTTGCTCAGCGGATGCGCCAGTTCTATCACAAGCTCGACGTCCTTCCACTGCACCACTGCGTGCTCGCGATGGTCAGCTATGCGCTTGCTTCTCTTAAAGAGCTCCAGCCACCAATCTTCGACGTAATGGTGGAAAGCGTCGAGCTCATCAGCACTCATTTTTACGGCCGCCGCCTTTTGCACGAGAAAAGCAAACGTCTTTGCAGGGATAATGAACGGGGCAGCACCAGCTTGCAGAGCGCCGGCGCCGGCACCGGCATGCAAAGCGCCGGTAATATAAGCACCGGCATTTGAAGAAACAAACTCAGCGGCTTGCTCCTTCAAATAACGGTGCAGACCCGTGCGCATATCTTCGGTCATAGACCCACTGACGTGCTTGATGTCTGCCAATTTTGCCATTCTCTGTACCATGGGCTTCTTGAGACGGCCGAATCCCTCAGGACTGTCCGAAAATGACATTTTTAGCTTATTAGGCTAACACCCTCTGACAAGATAAAAGCATCAAATAAAACGCGCTTTAGGTAGTAGGCCAAGTTGGCAGAGCGGCAGAGCGGCAGAGCGGCCAATGATACCCGAATGGCTAGAACGGCTAGTCTATGCGACGGGCACCACCCAAGTGCGTTTCCTCACACCGTCCGAGACGGTAGCGTTCATCAAAAGCGACACCGATGGATATGTCAAGAACCTGACTCGCATGGACCTGATTGCCCGCGGAGCGGCGAGCCCAAGGGCATACATGGACGCTTGTGCGACGGCCGCTCTTCGGACGCATGTCACGTCTGACGGCCAAAAAACGCTTACTAAAGCCGCCAAGCTCGCCGACGCCTTTTTCCGCGACAAAGTCACCGAGATTGACGGCGCAACCGTCGCACGCATGCCGTGGAAAATAGCGTTCGTTGCGGGAAAGACCTACGAGAACGGCCTCCCCCACACGCGCGCCGACATCATCTTCCTCTCTCCTTCACTCCTCGCGGACCGCGAGCTTATCCAAACTTTAATTCACGAAAAGATTCACGTCTATCAGCGTGCCCACCCCATGCAAATGAAGCACTGGCTCGTCAAACAGGATTACAAGCCCACTGGCCGAGTCAACGACCGCGGGCAAGAGAGCAACATCCGAAGCAATCCCGACATTGGCGACACGTATTATAGCAAAAACAGAGAGGGCAACGCCAGCATGGGTCCCGCAACATATACCAGCTCTGAACCCAATGGCATTAGTGACGTGAGGCACGGCGGCGCATCGGAGCACCCATTCGAAAAGATGGCCTATGACATTGCCGCCAAATACTGATACTAATTTTCACTTCCAATCATAAATGGCAACCGTCTACACACCCGTTGAGTTCTTGCATTCGGCGTTCAACAAGGGTGACATCCGGCCTTCCGTTGACTCGCATCGCATCCGCGTGGTAGGCTTTCACCTATACAACGAAAATGCCGTGATTGTGAATCTGCTCCGAAAGCTATTCGTTAAAACAAAAATAATGGGAGCCAAGCCAATCTTGATGCTCGTCCTTGATGAGTCCACCTACGTTCAGAGCGGCCGCTGCCACGTTTGGACGGCCCAGTCGCAAGACGGTGAAACATTTCGCATCGTTTACGTCGATGATGCATACGACGTGTTCTTCGTAGAAGACAATAAAGCCAATAAAGGCCCTCGCCATTTGGGAACGGCGCGCTCCGTCTACTTCCCCAAACCGTCACCGTCCTTCCGCCGCCGCTCTCTTAAACTAAGCTCTTCGAGGGAAGACGCCAACGACCTCATATCGCATGTTCTCAATAGCGCACGCTCGTTTTACTCTAGCGCCAGCTCGGAGTAGGCCGCCGGATTGATAGGCCCTTGCAGAGTGCTCATGATGCGCACCCACGACGGGCGCTCCTCCTCCGGGTAAAGCGAGAACATAATGCGGCGCTTGGAAGCCGTGACGGCCATGTAACCCGACGCGCCGGTCCCGTCGCGCACAAACTTGTTCAGTATCTCGGCAAACCGCACCATCCCCGGGTGCTTGCTGGTTTGATTGTCCTCGCCAAGCTGTGCCATAATAGATTGTGCTTCGTCGTGCCGCACTGCTTGACTCTTCATTTGGATTCCCCTACCGAACGAACCGAAAAGAAAAACCATTTAAGGGACATACACTCCTCTTTTTGTATATCAGCCATATCAATTATGGCAGACGCTCTTCCGGCTAACCCGGGTGCTATTGCACAAGCTGGCAATCTCCTGGAAATCAAGACCGTCCAGTCCAGCACTTTTAAGCAGGTGGTCGATGCGCTCAAGGAGATTCTCATGGACGTCAACCTCGAGTTCGATGAGACCGGTATGCGCATCGTCGCCCTCGACACCACTCACGTCGTGCTCGTCCATCTGAAGCTCGACGCGGACAAGTTCGAGACCTACCACTGCGAGAAGAAGCTCTACGTGGGCATCAACATCCTCAAACTGCATGTGCTCATCAAGACCATCACCAACAACGACCTGCTCACGCTCTACGTGGAGCGCGACGACCCCAACCGCCTCGGCATCCGCATCGAAAACCCCGAGAAGAACGTGCGGACGAACTACAAGCTGAGCATGCTCGACATCAACGTCGTCAACATCCAAATCCCGCCGGCGGAGTTCCAGACCATCGTGTCCATGCCATCTATGGACTTTCAAAAAATCATTCGTGACATGCACAACCTGGCCGACTTCATCGAGATTCGCAACGTCGAGAACGAGCTGCGCTTCTCATGCAAGGGCGACTTCTGCACCCAAGACACCATTCTAAGCCTAGAGCGCGCCGCCAACATGAGCATCGTCCGCACGACCGACCGCCCTCACGAGATTATCCAGGGCGTCTTCTCTCTGAAGTACCTGGCGATGTTCACCAAGTGCACGAACCTGAGCAACGTCGTCGAGATGTACCTGAAGAACTCCTTCCCACTGTGCCTCATGTACAGCGTGAGCTCGCTCGGCACCATCCGTCTTTGCCTCGCCCAACACGATGCACCTGCATAAAAAGCCCCAGGTAGTTCATCCAGCAACTCAACGGCTTCCCAGCATCTAAAAATTGACACAGGAAGGACACAAAAACAATTGGGCAAGTAGCCGTAGCAACCACTTGCCCACAGTCCCGAGTTTCCAGCCCACAGTCCCGAGTTTCCAGCCCACAGTCCCGAGTTTCCAGCCCACAGTCCCGAGTTTCCAGCCCACAGTCCCGAGTTTCTAGCCCACCCACAGTCCCGAGTTACCAGCCCACAGTCCCGAGTTTCCAGCCCACAGTCCCGAGTTTCCAGCCCACGCTTCCGAGTTTCCAGCCCACAGTCCCGAGTTTCCAGCCCTAGTCCCGAGTTTCCAGCCCACAGTCCCGAGTTTCCAGAACAAGTCCCGAGTTTCCAGAACAAGTCCCGAGTTTCCAGCCCACAGTCCCGAGTTTCCAGCCCACAGTCCCGAGTTTCCAGCCCACGCTTCCGAGTTTCCGGCCCACAGTCCCGAGTTTCCAGCCCACAGTCCCGAGTTACCGGCCCACAGTCCCGAGTTTCCAGCCCACAGTCCCGAGTTACCTGCCCACAGTCCCGAGTTACCTGCCCACAGACCCGAGTTTTGCCATTTAAACAGACCCGCGGCGCACGGGGCGTTTGCAGCGCTCCGCCGCGTTCTCCCTCACAACATCATACACCTTGCCTATTTTTTTCATCTTGTTCTCTCCCATGCGGTACAAAATCTCATCTGCCGAAAGCTGCACCACATCGTTTGCACTTCGCACAGGCGGCTTAACTAGGACCAAATACAGCACGTCTACGTGGCGCTCCTCCTTCGGCAACATGGTGTGCGACTGAAAGCGCACGGCGCGCCCCACAATCTGCTCTATCTTGGCCACGTTCCACCACGGGTCAATCAACAAGACGGTGCGCGTACCTTTCAGGTCGAGGCCCTCTGCGCCCGCGAGCGTGATGAGCAACACTTTGATATCGCCGTTGTTGTACTTTTGCACGTCGTCATTGCGCTTCTTGAGCGGCTGACTTCCATCAATGAAAACGAGAGGGACGCCCTCTGCCTCAAGGGCGCTCTTGATATAGTGCACGCCATTGCTCTTGAAGCCACTGTATATCATGACCTTCTTGCCACTTCTCACATCCGCCAAGGTGCGGTCGATTGCGTATTGAATCTTCGCACTCTTCACCTCGCCCATCTTGTTGGCCGCGCGGCGAATGCCGTTCATGAACGCCGCCGTCGTCTCGGAATCAAAATCGGCCAACATGTCATCTGTCGTGTCAGCCGGGATGCTGGCATTTTGCACCTGTACATATCTCTCGTAATACACATCATCCATAGGGAATGTCAAGTAGTGCTCGACGCTAGACGGAAAGTTCTTCACATCCATGGGCGTCTGAAAGAAAGAGAACTTGCACTTGAACAGGCTCGCCAAGTTATCAAACTTCTTCAGGCGCTTTGCAATGGCCTTAATCTCTTTCTTATCCGTCTCGCCGTCAACCATGGCCAACATGGGCGCCAAGTCATCTGCACCATTTGTGATAGGCGTCGCAGACAACAACAGCACTTTGTACGCCTTTGCCGCCGCCTTAACAACGGCACTCGTCCGAATCCGCACGGCGCTCTTAAAGTTGTGCGCCTCGTCTATGATGAGTATTGTCTTCTCATCAACAAGTCGAGGGTAGTTGGTCGCGAGCCCCTCGTGCGTCACCACCGTCGCACGCGCCTTCGTGTCAGGTATCTCGAGCTTGTCGAACTCCCTCTCGAACTGCTTGCGAACGCTCGCGGGCGTTGCGACGACAATACGCATGCCCGGCAGAAGCAGGCACCGCGCGGCCGCAATGGCCGTGATGGTCTTGCCGGAGCCCACGGTGTGAAAGAGCACCATGCCGCGCTGCTTCGAATGCATCAGAAAGTCGATGACGCGTTGTTGGTGAGGCGTCAAGTTGGCGGTCTTGTACTTCATGCAAGTGTGCAGCGCATGTGCATCTACGCCCTTCGCTACGACAGCCGACATAGGATTTTGCTGATGCGGGTGCAGCACGGACTCGTTGTCTTTGATGGGCTTCATAATTCTATCATCGCCTTTGACACGGCCCGGCAGCTCAGCTTTTTGCGGAGGTGCAACTAGTCGCTGAGCTAGGACGGCGTAATCAGCAGGAATCGGACCGAGAGCGCCGACATCGGCGCCTTCGCGTGCCATGTACATAGCCCGAGCGAATGCCGCAATGGTACAAGGGCCATTCACGTCTTGCGCCGGGACGCTCCCGTCGTTCCCATTTCCGCTCTTTATCACCACACGTTTTCCGGCCAACGTCTCGATGTTGTAGATGAGCTTTGCAGATGATTCGCCCGAGAGCGCGTTCCGCTTGCATTCACTCATAATCCAGATTTCACCACCAACCCTCGCAAGCACAAAAGTCACATTGTCCCAAACGGCCATGAACACGCTGTACTTGCTGGCGAGCTCGTTCTTCATAATTTTCTTAGCCGCATTCACATCCTCTGCGACGATATCACGCACCGGGTCAAGAATGCGCGGCGACAGCTTGGCAAAATCAGGGTCGGCCTTGCGCAGCTTTCTAATGGCCTTGCGAGCGAGTTCGAGCCAAGTGGCTTGGCCCTCGGAGTTGCGGTCTGCAAACCTCCAAGCGCCGTTCACGAGCACAGGGTTATTCATTGCATTACCCAGCTTGATGTTGGTTACCCACTCGGGCTCTCTGTACGCAGACATAACCAGCACTTTAACCTTAAAGAAGGTTTTTAGTGACATTTTCACCCATTCTAGGTTTAAAGAGACATGCACTATTTACATGTATCATAATTTGGCATCCCGATGAGCGGCATAACAATCTGCGAAGACGGTTTCCTAACCTACTTGCATGCGGGACCCACACAAGAGTTTGATGTCCCCGGTGGTTCTCAGTTCATGATTACTCCAGAGGGAGACATTTTGCTAAGCGTCCATGTCGAAGGGGCGTTCAAAAAGGCGGAGCTCTACGGCTTTGACAACGAAGGGTGCGACAAAGTTGTTTGGGCGAGCGCTGAGCAAGAGCAAGAGCAAGAGCAAGAGCAAGCGGGCTGTGGCAGCGTCACTTTGTGCCCATTTCCGACGAGCGGCATTCCCATGGCGCAATACAGAAAGACCATCTATTTGAACGTTCTTGGCACCACAACTGAGAGCGAGACACCACCCTCCGTAAAAGTCACGGCCAAGTTTGCGATGCTCAACGAAAAAGACCAAGCCATCCTTACGAAGCTAGAGACGGGGCTCAAGATTCTGCACGAGAGTGGTAATGTGTATCAGTTCATGAATGTGTGCAAGGATTGCGACTACACGTCAAATGCGCTATTGCCATGGCCATTGCCATTTCTCAAAGAGCCACGAGTAAAAGAGCCACAAGTAAAAGAGCCACAAGTAAAAGAGCAGACCGAAAAAGAACAAAAGACGTGCGGATGTGGTGTTATCAAGCTTCCAAAGTTCGCCAAGCTCAAGAAGCTAATTGCCGTATTCAAGAGACGCTAAAGCTAACAGGTGGTTACAGAGATTTGGGTAGCCGTCATTTTTCGGGCATTACCAATTGCAAGAGTTGGTGGCTGGCAATTACTTAACGGCGAGACTGCTAAAAAGTGACAACACGCTCTTCACAAGAGCCATAACCACAAGCAGCGGCAATGGCAACCTTCGCGTCTTCCATTCCCGACCTCGACCTCCCCTCCATCGAGGAACTCAAGCAGATTTACGTTAAGAATCTGCTCGACACTGAGGCCAGCAACGAGCTTTCACTCTATGATTACGGCTATCACGTTGAGTTGTCCACGATGGAGCGGAAGCATGCACTGCTGTCTGCGATTGAAAGCAATGGTATCGTGAAGGTGGTGTCCAAGTTGCTCTTCCTTAAGGAGTCAAACATCAACCGCCACAGCACCTTCAAATCCCAGCGGCTTCTGGAGGATACGATATGGGTGGCGAACCTGTAAAAACAAAAAATACACTACAAAAACATAACAAATGCATCATTTTTGCACTTGCGTACTACTCTACCCTCACAACGTGTACCCAATAACCTCCCGCGCCCACGACAATCGCGAGAACCGCGTGAGCTCCTGCAGCTCCTCGTTCGCGGCGATGTCCCCCTCTTCCTCCGCCTTCCTTATTTTGTCGTCTAGCTCGTGCACAATCTCGAGCGTCTTCTTCCACAGCCGCACACACGTCTTGTCTGCAATCGTCCATGCAATGCCGTGCGCCCGCGCCTCGTCTTCTTTTTCCCTCGAAATGTAGTCGAGCGCCTTCTCCGCACCCACCACAGTCAGATACGTCTTTGAGTACGGACACGGCTTCTTACGCGGATACTCTTTCGTGAAACTGGCTTCGGCCCAAGGGACAGCGCCGTCGCCACCACCAAGCTTTGTTTCTACTTTCAGCACATAGCCCTTGCCCTTTTCAATGTCCACTCGCACATCGATGCGAATGGGTCCCTCCGCCGTTCCATGCGGCATCGGCACGGCCTTGGGCGGTCCCATCGCCCGTGTGAGCATCTTACGCCCGCCGCCCCCGCCCTTCTTCGCCCCCACCGTCACATTCGCCAGCTGCGACACGAATGGCTCGAACAAGAGTTCCTCCACGATTCGCATCTTGACCGCCGCCAGACGGTCCCTGATTTTCTTCGCGTTGCCCTTGTACGTCGCATGCTCCTCCAACTCGGCTTCGCGCTCCAACCAATACGACGGCGGAAACGAATACCCCGGAAGCTGCTCGACACAGAGCGCATAGAGCTGACACACAGGCTTCATAATTTGGTTCGTGATGTAGTGCCTATAGTCCGGCACCAGTCCCTTCTCTTTGATGTAGTCGGGGTGCTCGATGCGGTCGCCCTGCAGCCGCACCTCCACGCCCGGCGGCGGCACCACGTACACATACGGCACGCGGTCGTTGGCAGCCGGCTTGTTGCCCGCGTCGCGCTCGCCCATCCGGTCTGCGAGCACCTTGTGCGCAATCTGCTGCGGGTTCTTGTAGTGGCCGCGCAACGTCTTGGTCACGACGAGCTCATCCATGGGGGTACGGCCCTCCACCAAGTTTTGTAGCTGGTCCTTCAGAAAGTCGACCGATGCCTCGAGCGGTTGCCCGGCCATGAGCAGGTCAATGATGCCTCCGTAGATAATCTTCACAATCTGCGCATTGTCGCGCCGCTTCAGCACAATCCCCATGCTCTTTTGCTTCGGCTTCTTGTTTGCGTCGTCCTCATACAAGTTCCCCACATAGCGCTTCTTGCTCAGCAGAATGAACGGAAACAACGTCTTCTCGTATTCGAGAGACTGCGGCTTGGGCAGGATTCGCTTGATTTCGCGCGCCGCCCGCTGGCCTGCGGCGATGGCAATTGGAAGAGCGTCCTTTCCGGTCATCGGAATTCCTGAGACTGAAATGGTAGGAAATTTTATGAAAATACTGTCCGTATCTCCATAGATAACCTCCGCCCCGTACTCTTTCTCCACGAACTCCTTCGCCATCATGATGCGCTCGCGCCCCGTCGCCGTCGTACACGCCGCAATGTCTTTCCAGTAGAGCTGCGACGTCCGCGCCCCGATTTGACCATAGAGCGAGTTGGCCGTCACCTTGTATGCCAGCTGCAACGCATCAAGAACGGCTTGCTCGAAGCTGGTGTATGTGGGTGCCACCGACACGATATCCGCCGCGTCAATGTGCTTCGTCGCCCCCAAATCCACGTCGAGCAGCTTGATGTCGCCGTTCTCCATGCGCTTTGCAAGGCCTGCATACCGCACCCCTGACATGACCTCGACGGTCTCGTACTCAATCTTCTTGCGCGTATTTTTGCGCTGATTGATGAGCTTGATGAGAATCTCGGGAATCGTGCCCCGCCGTTCCTTGCCCTCTGCGTCAGGCTGCGGCTGTGCAAATGTACAGTTCTCAACGCCCTTCTTTACCTTTTTGTCACCCACGCCCTCGTAAATGTCATAGGTCACCGTGACGAACTTGGTGCCCGCCGCCTCCGCCTCCTTCTTATACTGCTCGTCGACCACGAAGCAATCGTGTGACAGGTTGCGCTCAATCATGGATGTGGGATAGAGCGATGCGTAATCCAGGACAGTGATGGGCGTGTCCAGGTACATGCCCTCTTGCGGGTCCAGAACAATGGCGCCCTCATAGCCCACGGTATCAATCTCATCTTCTTCGAGCTCGACCCCGAACGGCCGCGGCTTGTGAATCACCGGGATGACCATCTGTTTCGCCCGACACTCCTTCGACACGAGCGAGAAAATCTTGATGCCCTGGCCGCGCATGAACAAGTAGCTCAGCGGCACAGAGCACACGTTGCCCATGCCCACGTTGTTCTCCAACACTTTGAGCTTGTGCAACAGCCGGTTCACCAGCGCGCAATCTTGCAAACAGTAGCGCGCAATCTCGGCGCGGTCGCCGCTCGTCCCTCCAAACTTGGCGAATATCTCGTTTGGCGTGAGGTCGTTCTTATGGTCGCCCAGAAAGTGCGCGGCCACGCTGTCGAGCTTATACGAGTCCAGTTTCTGGTCGCGCTGCATCACTTTGAGCAGGTCCACGTTCACCACGCCATCGAGCGGAAAGTACTTCAGAAAGTTGTCGCCGAGCGCCGACGACGACAGCTTCTGCTCTCTGATGCCCTTAATCGTCCGCGCCGTCAGCCGTCCTAGGCCCTCGCCAAACTGCGCCGTGACTTTCAGCTCAATGGCCCGCTTCCACATGTAGTCCATGTCAAAGCCGAAGATGTTGTAGCCAATCACGATGTCGGGGTCCAGCTCGGCAAACATCTCCTTCCAGCCAAGAAGCATGGCGGCCTCGCTATTATAACTCTCGACGATGGCACCCTCAATCTCGTCACACGTGTCGAGCGTCACGATGTGCTTGAAGACAATCTCGTCACTGCCGTACTTGTGCACCGTCGTGCCAATCTGAATAATCGCATCCCCCTTGAGCGGGAACTCGCGAAAGGCACCGTCCTTGCGAATCTCGCCCGTCTCTGTGGCGAAGCCGAGCAGCGCAAGGACGTCGTTCTCAAGCCGCGTCCGCTGTTGAGTGAGCGTACCCACGCCGTTACCGCCCCGACCACCAATCTTCTCAACCTCGCCCTCCCCATCACCGTCACCGTCTCCATCCATCTCCTCCTTCGCCCATGCCGCAGCAAAGGCGGACGCCCGTTCCAATACCACGGCCAGCTTCGGCGCGACCACATTAATCGCCGCCGTCAGCTTCGCAATGTCCGGCTTGCTCTTGAGAAAGACGCGCGCTATCTCGGCGCCCTTCGGCGTGCGCGTCGCGACGAGCCCTGCATTGCTCTTGAACACCGCATGCAGCCACTCCTTGAGGAGCTCCTCGTTCACGCCGCCCTCGACCACAACGGCCGCCACCAGGTCTTGAGCGAGCTTCCGGTAGTCTTTCACCGCCACCGGGAAGTCACCGTGCGAGGACGTACACTCTATATCAAACGATGCAATCAAGAGCGGCGCAATCTTGTTGATATCCACGGGATGGACATTCTCGGACTCGACTTCGACGTTGATTTGGGTGCGAGAGTATGGGGCAGAGCCGCCACCACCGCCCTTTCCCCCATCGCTCCCGCCGCCCTTTCCCCCCTCGCTCCCCTCGCTCACCTCGCCGCCCTCGCCGCCGCCACCATTCACTTCGGCCTTGTAGCAACCGCCGGGTAAGCGAACCCACCCACACGGCGCGATGTTCCGCTCGTGAATGAACCGGAGGAAGGGGTCGATGTTGCTCTCATACGGCTGGTAACCCGTCCCGAGCAGCCACTGGTCATTGAAATACTTTTTTAGGACAGTAAAGAGCGCCAGAGACTTGACTTTGACTTTGGCAAACGGGAACTTCCGGTCATTCGTGAACCCCCAGAAGTCCTTGCGGTAGTTGCATTTAACGTACTCCAAGTGAGTCTCCAGGCGGTGCGGGATGATGGCCGACGGATACGACCGCGGCATCCATGCGCGCTGCTTCTTGTCCCACTGCAGCGACTTGGTCTTGCCCGTCGTGAGGAGCTCTTTCAGCTTGCGCACCGCCGCCACTGGCGCATGCCACGTCTTCTTGGGCATCCTCACGAAAAAGTACGGCTCGAATCCCGTCACTTTGACCGTCACGCTATTGCCAGCGTCCGTCACGCCATACATCACAATCTCGTACAGCGGCGCAGGCTCCTCGGGGTCCCGGCTCGCCATGAAATCGCGGTCCGCCTCAGGAATGTACCAGTCCGTGATTTGAAAGACCAGGTCATTCTCCTCGCCGCCCGCCGCCACCCAGCCAGACACAGACGGTCGCGGAAAGACCATACTGCTGCAGCCGATTTGTATACTCTACTCAACAAACTCTTAAGTGTCCGACCTTCAAAAACGGGCGTCATATTTTCTCCTTGGGGATTTGTAAGTTAGCTCAGCAATGGAAGTCGGGGGTATTGCCGTACTCTTTGCGGGAGCGTCGCTTGCTTACCTCGCCTACGATACGTACTGGAGCGGCGGCCTCGAGAAAGTCAAATCTAAAGTGAATGGCGAAACGTACATGGTGCGGACTCTGCCGGATAAGCAAGAGGCAGCGGACCTCCTCGCCCGCATTGCCCAACATCTTACGACGCTCATGAGCCACCTCGAAAAGACAAGCCCAGACGACCCGCGCGCCAAGCGCTTCCTTGAGCGTTTCCATCCAGAGCGCATCAGCGAGGGCCCCGAGTCCAACAAATACACGAGCTACAGCATCAACAAGGGTGAGAAAATCGTGTTTTGCCTTCGCAACAAGCCGAAGGACGACCTCGTGGACCTTAACACTATGATGTTCGTCGCCCTTCACGAAATCGCCCACATCTGCACGGTTGAAGTTGGCCACCCGCCCAGCTTCTGGGAAAACTTCAAATGGCTCCTAAAAGAGGCCTTGAACATTGGCATCTACCAAGACCAAAACTTCAAAGAGGCACCCAAAGGCTACTGCGGCATCAAGATTACGGATAGCCCGCTGCATGTCTGAACTAAACTAAACTAAACTAAATTAAACTAATACACTCAAACTAAAACTACTTAAGGGTGCATGTACATTGAAATGCAGTTGCCGCCTTACGCTTCGCGCTTTGAAAATGGCTCAACCGGTCGTCATTGTGCTCAGCAAAAGTCGCGTGAATGCACGGTCTGTACAGGACCTTAACGAATACATGGATTGGAACCCCATGCACAAAACGTTCATGAACTCCGAACCCGGTCGCGAGCACTACAAAATGCTGGCAGAAATCAGTCATCAACTCCCCAACAATGCGCACATCAGCGATGTTGGAACTTACTACGGCACGAGTGCACTCGCACTCTCGTCCAATCCGAATGTCAACGTAATGTCTTACGACATCGGTGAGTTCATTCCAAAGGGTGTAAAATCGCCACTGAACCGGGCAAACATTCAGATGAATGTCATGTCGGGTCATGCGGACATCGCCACCATTTCGAAGAGCGCGTTTGTTCTTCTCGATATTGACCCACACGATGGTCCGGAGGAGACCCGCTTCGTGAATTTTCTTATTGAGCATGGCTTCCGGGGTGTTCTTGCGTGTGACGACATCTACCTTAACTCTGGCATGAAGGACTTCTGGGATAACATCCCCCAGCAGCTTAAGAAAATCGATGTGTCCGATATGGCACATTGGACGGGCACCGGCGTGGTGGTCTTTGACCCAAGCCATATCGATGTTGTTATTGCTTGATGAGCGTTATCCGCAATGCAATGCATGTGCAAAAACAATTATTTTTACTCTACCCCCGCCCTCATGCATTCCCGGTGCTCCACCTACGACGGCGGCGTTTACGCTCAATCAAGAACCAACGAGAGAAGCGCTCGGGATTCGCATCAACGCGAGCATTACAATCAGCAACATTACATATCTTTACATCTTCGCCAACAGCCTCAATCGGCTCCATCAAACAATTCATGTACGCACCAACAACACCACTCGATTTTTGTAAGACCTCGTTCGGGAAACCATAGAGCTCTGTGCAGACGCCAATGTTCGGCAACGGAGTTCGTGCAAATGCTTCTGCAACGGCTTCAGTTGTGGCCTCCGTATGTGCAATAAGTGATGACATATTATGGGAACTATGAGAATGCGCAATACTTTGAGGGGGCGATAAAATGGGGCGAACGGGCCCTATAAAAGGGGATGTTGCTACCGACGAACTACCACTTCCGGACAAGGACGAGCAACTTCCAGACTTGCGCATTCTCACGCAGCACGCTCAGCCAAGCACTACACTAATCGCCTACTATCTGCTTGCTCACTCGCGGACATTCCTTTAATTCATGTAAATTTGACATGTCCATTTTTGGGGTCGGGCAAATGCGCCATTCCCAAACCAAAAAGAATGCGGCTTTTGGATAGAGGCAGCAAGCGGAACGCTAGCTAGCTGCAATGGAATCCAACGCGGCATGGCAGCTTATTGACACCTACTTCCGGGAGCATGCCTATCCATTCACGCGGCACCACATCGAGAGCTTCCGTCAATTCCTAAAGCACAACGTCCCGCTCACCATTACGTCGTACAATCCTATAGTCATGGTCAAATACGCGCCGAGTGAGGACGGCAAAGCGGAGGGCGCCGAAGATTTCAAAGTCGAGCTCTTCATTGGCGGCATAGACGGCAAGGACATCCGCGTCGACCGGCCCACCACGCAACTCGCCGACGGCAGCCCCATTCTTCTGACACCCAGCGATGCGCGCATGCGCGATGCCACCTACCGCATGAATCTGCTGGCCGACATCGTCGTTCGCTACACAATCGCCGGCACCGAGGCGCCCCTCAAGACGTTCAAAGACGTCGTTCTCGGCCAACTCCCCATCATGCTCCACAGCGACGCGTGCCTCCTGCACGGACAAAGCGCCCCGGTCCTGCGAGCGCTCGGCGAATGCGAGTACGACCAGGGCGGCTACTTCGTCATCGACGGCAAAGAGAAGGTCGTCATCAGCAACGAGCAAATGAGCGCCAATCGCCTCTTTGTCGAGCCCACACCCGACGACTCCGACATATCTTACAAGGCCCGCATCATCTGCACAGGCGAGACCGGCGAGACCGCGCTATCGCCCCGCATCGTCAACTTCCGCATCATTAAAAAGATGCCCAAGCCGCCGCCCTCCAGCGCGCCGCAAAACCGCGGCCCCCGCGGCGCCAACGCCGATGCCGATGCTGACGCAGAGCGCGCAACAGCCCAAGCAGCGCAATCGACCCTCCAAAAGGGCGCCCCCAACGGTGCCATTCTCGTCTCTGCACCCGGCGTCCAAGGCGAGTTGCCCCTATTCGCCCTCTTCCGCGCCCTCGGCCTCGAGAGCGACGAAGAAATCATCGAGGCCATCGTGGGTGGCCCCATCACCCCAGAGACGCCCGTTCAATTCCTCAACTTTCTGCGACCGTCCATCGCCCACGCGGCCGGCCTTGGCATGTTCACCCGCGCCGCCGTGTGGAAAAACCTCGAGCAACGCGTATACTTCAAAGAAAATGATTATGTGCACCACGTGCTCGCCAACGACCTCTTCCCCAACATGAACGGCGACACCGGCAACGCCGCCGAATGGCGCTCCCTGTTTCCGCGCAAAGCCAAGTACTTGGGGCACCTGGTCGCCGACCTCATGTATGTCGCCCTCGGCATCAACGCTCCCAGCGACCGCGACAGCTACGCCTATAAGCGCATCCACGTCTCCGGCATGCTCCTGTCCACGCTCTTCCAGCAGGCCTACAGCCGGGTGCGCGACATCTGCCGCCGCCTGCTCGACCGCGAGTACCACTACGGCTCTTACAAGAACACGGGCAACATGACCGACCTCATTCGCAACGACAACATTCACTACTACTTACCCTCAAGCATCATCACGGATACGTTCCAACGCTCGCTCAAGGGCGCATGGGGGCTGAAAGAGGACCAGGACCCCGAGCAGGGCATGGTCCAGGACCTCACGCGCATCTCGTACATCGGCTACCTGTCGCACGTGCGCCGCGTCAACAACGACCTCGACCCGGCTCTCAAAATAACGTCACCCCACAGGCTCCATTCGCAACAGTGGGGCATCATGTGCCCCTTCGAGAGCCCGGACGGCGCGGCTATCGGCTACTTGAAAAACTTTGCTTTCATGACCCAAATCACGTTCGGCACGAACCCCAATCCCATTCGCGAGTGCCTCGAGAGCCTCCTCGGCGTCCTTCCGCTGCGCAACGTGAACCTCCTCGCCACAGCCACCACCGCCACCGGCACCGGCACCTCCGCCCCTCGCCCCACGCGCATCTTCGTGAACGGCCAATGGTTCGGCACCCACGCCGACCCACCGACACTGGTGCAACGTCTGCGTATCCTGCGCGGCTGCGGCCTCATCAACGCCTTCACGTCTATCTCTTGGTCCATCCCGCGCAACGAAATCCTCGTTCTCACGGAGGCGGGCCGCGCATGCCGCCCCCTCTTGCGCATCGCCGACGGCAAGGTCCTTTGGACGCCCTCCACGCCTGGCAGCTGGTACGATTGGGTGTTTGGCACGCTCCTCCCGGCCACCGAAAAGACGTCGGAGCGCTACTACGAAGAACGCTTCATCGACCCGCGCGCAAGCAAGTCAACCGAAAGCGAGGCCGCCATGTGGAAGCGCCTCGAGTCTCACATGGGCTGCATCGAGTACCTAGACATCGAGGAAGTCAACACTTCCCTCATAGCCATGCGCGACGAGAACGCAACCATGATGCACACCCACGCCGAGATTCACGCCGCCACGCTCTTGTCCGTGGTGACACAAAACATTCCTTTCGCCAACCACAACGCGGCGGCGCGCAACATCTTCCACGCGGCTCAAACGAAGCAAGCGGTGGGCATCTACTCGACCAACTTCAACAAGCGCTTCGACACGGCCGGCTACATCATGCATTACCCGGAGCGCGCCATCATCAACACGCGCGGCGCACACTACACGCACAACGCGCACATGCCCAACGGCTTCAACGCCATCGTGGCCGTCGCGACCTACACGGGCTACAACCAAGAGGACGGCGTCATCGTCAACCGCTCGGCCATCGACCGCGGCATGTTCCAAATCACCGCTTACAAGACGATGACGGCGCGCGAGGAGGCGCTGAGCGACACGGCCGTCACGCGCCTGGCCAACATCAGCGACTTCTCCAAGGCCCTCGAGGAGAAAAACAAGACGCTCGACAACATGACTTTCGCCGACTACTCTATACTCGACGACGAGGGCATCGCCCGCACACAATCCATGATACCAAAGGGACGCAAGGTGGCCGTCATTGGCCTGGTCAAAGAGACGACCACCATCGGCGAGGAGCAGCGCGGCGTGTCCAAGCAGCTGGTGAAGCGCACGACGTACACCAACGTCAGCCGCTACACCGACGTGCATCACTACGGCAAAGTCGACCGCGTGGCTCTGACACACACGGACCCCACCAACCCGAACTCCTACCGCACGGCCAAGGTGCGCTTCCGCAAGATTCGCCGGCCGGAGCTGGGCGACAAATTTTGCGTGACCCCGGACCACGACGTCCTCACCACCAAGGGTTGGGTTCCTATTGCCCAAGTCACAACGGACCACAAAGTGTGCACGCTCGTGGACGGCGCGATTGAATATACCCAGCCGACGCGCCTCTATGAATTCAATTGCGAAGATGAAGATATGTTCTGCGTGCAGACGGCAGACGTCGACCTTTGCACGACCATGAACCACAAGATGTACGTGCGTCTTGATGAGAGCGCGAGCGAGGGCGCGAGCGAGAGCGCCAACTTTGAGCTCATTGAAGCGCACAATCTCATCGGCCACTGTGCCACATACAAAAAGAACGCGGCAAACTTGTACCCAGATATCAACGACGCTCAAGTGCCCTCGTCGCAGAACAGCCTTCCAGAGTGGGTATGGCGGCTGAGCGAAAAACAAAGCAAGATGTTGTACGATGATTTAACGGAGGAGTCTCACATTGCACACGAGCTCCACGCAGACGATATCCAGCGCCTGGCGTTGCATGCCGGTTGCGCGGCCAACATCATAGACGGCCGGCCATATACCGCCGTGAACGAAGCGCATGCGAGCATCGGCCAACAACAAATAATCAAACATAAATACACCGGCCCCGTCTTTTGCATCGAAGTGCCGTCGCACGTCTTTTACGTCCGCCGGAACGGCAAGCCGGTGTGGACGGGCAACAGCTCGCGCCACGGCCAAAAGGGCGTCGCTGGCATCATTTTGACTCAAGAAGAGATGCCATTCACCAAAGACGGTCTCGTTCCTGACATTATCATCAACCCGCACGCTTTCCCATCGCGCATGACGGTAGGCCACTTGGTCGAGACCGTCTTTGCCAAGTTGTGCACATTGGACGGCGTCCTTGGCGATGGCACCGTCTTCATGCCTTTTGATATGAAAGAGGTCGGGCAACGTCTGGAGAAAGAGTACGGCTTCGAGTCGACGGGCAACGAAATCATGTACAACGGACGAACGGGCGAGCAAATGGACACGGAAGTCTTCTTCGGCCCCACGTTCTATATGCGTCTCAAGCACATGGTGGCGGACAAAGTTCACGCACGCGGCACAGGCGCCATGGACCAGCTCACGAGGCAGCCCACATCAGGCCGGAGCGCGGGCGGCGGCTTGCGCATCGGCGAGATGGAGCGCGACACCGTCCTTGCACACGGTCTTGCACAATTCGCAAAAGAGAGCATGATGGAGCGTTCGGACGCTTACTCCTACGCCCTCTGCCGCGATTGCGGCGTGATAGCCGTCCAACCGCACCGCGGCCTCACCGAATGCCGCGCATGCGCGAGCGAGAACGTGGGCATCGTGCGGACGCCGTACGCGTTCAAGCTCCTCGTCCAAGAGTTCGAGGCCATGGGCATCCAGATGCGCATGTTCACAGAGCCCCAAACAACCGCTGATGGTGAGGAATCCGAAGAAGACGAGTATGATGAGGGCGACGAGGGCGACGAGGGCAACTCGATGGGCGGTGGGTCCGAAAAGAATAAAGAGCCCGATGCAACGCCAACAGCCGCTGACGAGGATGCAACAGCCGCTGACGAGGATGCAACGCCCGATGGCGAGGATGCAACGCCCGATGGCGAGGATGCAACGCCCGCAGACGAGGAAGCAACGCCCGATGGCGAGGATGCAACGCCCGATGGCGAGGATGCAACACCCGATGGCGAGGAAGCAACGCCCGATGGCGAGGAAGAAGTAAGCCCAAAACTTCTTGATGTGGACACGGACACGCCTGCCGCCCTGGACAAGCCTGCCGAGACCGCGTTGGACGAGCCTGCCGAGACCGCCCTGGACAAGCCTGCAGAGATAGAGAAAGATAATAGCAATGACGCAGCGGCAACGAACGGCGGCGAAAAAGTAGAGACCAAAGTGCTTGACATTCAATGCACAAACTGGGACGGCAAGACATAAACAAACAAGGCCTCGCACCCATTTTTATGCCATCGTATTATTAGAGTGAAAGAGAGAAGCGAAAAAGACAAAAGATGGACGCCGTAGCACCTTCCGGAGGCTCGTCGAGTGGCGCAGTCGCCACATTTCTGATGCTTCTTCTGGTCCTTGCCCTTGCCGGCGTGATGGTCTACCTGTACATCTCGTTCCGCGACCATAAGAGTTCGATGGAGCAAGAAATCAAAGTAGTGGACGGCAAGGCGATTCAAGCCAACAAGCTCGTGTCGGACGAGAGCGTCAACCGCCTCGGCAACATCAAGTATGTGGTCAACCAAGTGAACGACATCAACGACACCATCTGGAACACCTACCAAGACACCGCATCCTCTAACCTGGTTAAGATGAACGAGCTCAAGGCCGCCAATGAGACCCTCATTCACGGCGTTGATAAGTTCTTCAAGTTTTCCACGGATTCGATTTCCACTCAACGGCTTTACGACGCTTCCAAGCTACTGACGGTCAACGACCGCCCGCGCCTCGATGTCATTCGGGAGGTCTCGCTCATGAGCGGCGTCACGGCCAAGGACCTCGCGCCCCCGACCACGAACTCGAGCGGCGCCAAGGTCGACGGTGTCATGGCCAAGTTTTGCGCCAAGGGCGGTGCGCCATGCATCTCGTTCCCGGACAAGGACGGCGAGACCTACCTGACGGCGCTCCAAGACGGCAAGAACATCGTCATGGACGCCCCCGTTAAAATCAAGAAGGGCATCACGTTCGACGGCACAGCAAATGTGAGTGCATCCAATGGCATCAACTTCAATTCGCACGTTGGAATCGGCACCACCGCAAGTAGTACAGTTGTCCTAAATGTATCACCTACGGCTGCGAACCAAACCATTTTGAAGGCGGGAACCGTCGAAGTTGATAGCAATGGACAGATATTCTTGAAAAATAGCTTCACGGGTAAGGGCGATGTCATGATGACGGTTGAATATGATGGTTCGTTGACAATTAACACGCCGAAAGATGTTAGAATTAATGGCGGCCTGAATGTCATGGGCGACCTGAAGCATTACGGTAATAAAGTCAAGCTAGAGACGACAATTGAAAGCGTGCCACTTGAATCCGCTCAGCAGGGTAACTAACTTAGCAAGTGCACCGCGCATCTTGCTAATCTGCAAAATGCCCCGTCTCCCGCCTTCCTTTTTGTAACTCTATATGTAATAGAACCCCCGGGTTGTAATAGAACCCAGATGGGTGAGAGCAGCGGCAATCTGGTGAAGTTGGTGGTGGGCATACTGCTCTTATTTGGCCTACTCTACCCGTCGGCCGCCAAAATGGCCGTTCTCTCCGAGCCTTTTGTCTCAGGCATTGCAGTGACCGACCCGAGCCTTCGCAAGACAGGCGCCGGTCTGTATCTGGAAAACCCCAGTCTGTTTTGCTCCCTTTCGCAGACGTTCGACGCCGCCATCACGGACCACAAAGACATCCTGCTATATCGGACGTGCGTAGGCATCAAAGACCCCCATCGCAACTTCGAGTCGATGATGTCCAATTACGTCAAGACGCTCAGCTACCTAATCAGCAAGCAGACGCTGCGAACAAATAACTTCAACGACGTAACGCAACGCATTCGCGAGGTCCTGGAGAGCATCCGCTTGTCAAACGGCACGGAACACAAGCTCAAAGGGCCGTTCTACGTCTTAATGTTCCAAGCGCCCTACTACCGCGACGAGCGAACCGGCTCGAACGGTGCAAACCAAGTGATTCACGTGCAACCGTTCAACGTGAACGAATACGGCTATTCGTCGTCCATCATTCTCAAAGACATCGTCGACAAGCAACCGCTGTGGTCGATGGAACCAGATGACGGCGTGCAATTCGTCTTTTACATCATGTGCCCAATGTACGACCCTGCAAACAAGATGCGCGTGCTCACACCGAGGTCTGCAAAAACAAGCATCGACCAGTGCGTCGGATACTGGCTGAAGCAGGCCACCGGCACCAACATGTGTAAGATGAAGTGTCCTAATAACGACGGCTACACGTGCGGTTGCCTAAACACGAGCCAGCCGTACGAGTCTGTGTGTCTAGGCCCGAGTGACAAAAAGGATTTACAAAAGAAGGAGTACATCAACTACGGGTCGCTGTACCGTGTGCACGAGTCCCATCCGATTATGGGCCCCATGTTTGACGAGAAGGCTTTTCATAGGGATGGATGCACGGTACCGAAGTAGGGCGCGTGCGCGCGTTCTTAGATGGCAAAAAGTACTTAAGGATAACGTGGATTATGATGTTTGGGGAGGGGTGATGGGGAGTATAGTATTGAAATGGACATGTGCCCGAGCGGTCGAAGGGGTTGAAGTCAGCTCCAGTTGTTGTTAAACGCAACAGCTAGTGGGGTCATTCGTGACCTTGCAACACATTCAAATTGCGGGAAACTTCTAAAGACAAACCTACCAAAGAGTGTGCGAAAGCATGCTCTGGCGAAGAGAAACAACCTTCGGTGTGGTAAAAATGGTTTGTATGCGGTGTTAATTTAAACTAATCACCAAAATGGACAATCCGCAGCAAAGCTCCTAATGTCGCCTCGCAGACGATGGAGAATGTTCAGAGACTAGACGGATGTGGGCCAGAGGCATGCTAGCAACATGTCAGTGAAGGCTTAAGGTATAGTCCACGCTGTGCGCGAAAGCCACAGAATGCCGTGTGCACTCAAGATGCAATGCAGTAAATGCGCCGTGGTTCAAATCCACGCATGTCTAACACACAACAAAACCTTAACAACAAAAAGTAATTTTTACAGTTTTTGATTCCTTCAAAACACTCGTTCTCTGCATCCAAATCCCAAAATTCCCTGTTTTTGTTTTTCGACCCATTTAGCCTAACCTAGCCTTAGACGGCAACTGCGACACCCACCACCTTCTCCTCGAGCTCCTCAATCATCTTCACGAGCACCTCCGCAATGACGTACTTCAGCAGGAAGTGCGTCTCAATGCCCGGAATCCTCATGAACCGAGCAATCGGCTGCTTGAACGGGAGGACCCGCGCCATCTGCTCGGCGGTTGGCGTCTCGGCGGACCGAATGAGCGGCACAATCACCGACCGCGCCTCCTCCATCATGTCCATAATCTCCTTGCACGGGTGCGCCTTCACGTGGGCGTCAATCGCCTGTATCCGCTTGGCACGGCGAGTGAGGACCGGCATCTTCTTGGGAGCTGTTGAGAGCTGGTGAGAGCTGAGCAGAAGCTGAGAAGAACTCGGAATTGGCGTGGAGAGCAGGAACGCAAGCAGGAACTGGTTGTGGAAGAACTCGGGGTTCGCCGTCCTTTTTTGGGTCAATTTTTCAATCCGGGTTGCTGGCCCCAAAAAGTGCAAAAAAGAGTCCGCGCTGCGGCTTGCACTAGACTTTGCAGCGCTAAACCCCGTCGGCTTAGACTCCGTCATCAGAGTCTTCCTCAAAGTCCGGCACCATGGCCGCGGCCGTTTGGGGGCCGCGGCCCTCCCTCCAGTTTTGCGCACCTTGCGCCGGCCTCCACGCCTCCCTCGCAACCACTGATTGACCGCCCCACGACGGCTTCGCACCCACCACCAGCTCGTCATCCGAATCCTCTTCAAAGTCGGGCGTCTTTTTGGTGTAGGTCCGCTTCGGGCGCGCCGCCTTCTCCGCGTAACCATCCCACGGCTCCTGGCCGTTCTTCACGCGCTCGCTCGCGCACTTCATGTCTTCCAAGAACTTGGCAATCACTGGTAAGCACTGGCCCTCCCACAGCTCCTTGTCAAACTTGACAGGCATGATGTCCATTTTCAGAAGCTGCCACGGAATCAGCTTGTCAAACACTAGTCCGCTCTCATTCATTGGCCGCGCGAGCGCCTCGATTTGCGCCCACGCAAGAGCTTGCGCACGCGTCAAGTTCGTGGCACTGTACGAGTAAGTAAACCCCGCCGTCCCGTCTTCCTTCTTTTCCTTGAAGCGCACCACAACGCCTGCGTCCGCCGTACATACCACTTCACTCTCGCTATGCTCGCCCATAAAGTCTTCCTCGTTCTGCACCACAATCTTTGCCTCTATGAAATCTGTGATAAGCAGCCCCGTCACGGCCATCTGCCCTTGCATCTGCCAGTAGTATTGCTCTGAAATCTCACCCGTCATGGGCCTCTTTGGCGGCACTTTGATTTCGACCATGCGCCCCCACTCGGTCACTCCATCCGGCGACGCCCCGAAGCCCTCGACGTTCGGGTGCGGCATGAGACCATACTCGTAGACTTTGACGTCCTGTTGCCGCGCCCTGTAACACTCTAGAGCGACGCTTTCAAACATTACGCCGTGTTCCATCGTCGCCCGCGCAAAGTCGCCGATTTCGTCGCTGACTACCCCCAGCTTCTTCAGAATCAGCGACTCCTTTGTGCCAAACTTCCCCCGGTTGTTCGCCGTTGCCAAGTCGCTCGCTGTCAGCCCCAACTTCCGAATGGCGTACCACGGCGGCGTCCGCTGCGGAATGCCCGGATTCTTATTCAGGTTTAGCACGTGCTCCCGGCATGCAAATAGACGTGCGACCTCGGACCGAACGGCGGCTGCATCGATTACGCCGCCGCTGCCGCTGCCGCTGCCGCCACCGTAAGCCATTGCGTAAAAACCCACACCCATACAAGTGCCGGCATCCCTACCGCCCCTTCCGCCTTGCGTAAAAAACTCCATGATAAAGTTTGCCATGCGGTCCACCGTCATTGTTTTCATATTTTTTGGAAAGTGCTTGGCCACGATGCGCACATAGCGGGCAATATCACAATCGAGGGTAGGCTCTGGTACAGGTCTGATATCCACCCCTGGCATACCGCGTGTCTTGGTCTTGATAGCGTTACTTACTATTACTCTCGCGCCCTTAAGCCCGGCTACGCGCGGCGCTCCGCTTCCGACGCTCGGCCTCGTGGTCGGCAATCGAGCGCGCGACCTTTGAAACGCCAAACTCAAGCTTGCCAGCGTCTTGTTCAAATGGAGCCCCCGAATTGGCGCCAGTCTTCTTGGGCCTAATAGCAGCAGACCGTTCGGCAAACCAGGCGTCTATGCGGGCGGTGAAGATATCCTCGGATTGCATTTTACAAAAAGAATGCACGCGGTCTTAAGTCAATTTTTGCGTTGGAAGTGCCGGCGTCATCTTTAGTACCTGAACAGGGTTGGGCTCAAGTGGGCTCGGCACCCCGTCGTTCAGAATCTGGAGGGCCTCCACGCTCCCGATGTCCTCGAACGCCCTGGACATGGCCGTGTCAACAAACCATAGATTCCGCGCCGGTGTCGTCGCGATGCCGTTCGGCATGACGTTGTGACCTACGACCATCGCCTGTGCCCCCACGGCCTTCAGCACCTCGGGCAAGACATCGCGTCTGTAGTCCTCTGTGAGCAACGTGCGCGTCCAGAGCAGTCCCTCGCTATCAACAAACAAGGCCTGAAAGAGCTTCTGCTCCTCTTCGTTCATTGGCAAGTGAAGCAGATACTTGCGCATAATGTAGTTCATGCGCCCAATCGGGCTCTCACCGCACATGACCAGATGGTGCGGCAACAACCCCGCGTGGCAAAACACATAGCCGCCTATCTTGACAATAACGGGGCGGTCCGCCAGAACGCGCGCCATGTAGGCACCCGGCGCAAACGTCGCCACACGGTTCGCATGCCCGCCGAGCATGTTCATCGACTTGGTGGATACATAGCTCAATTCGCCAAGGGAGTTCATAATCTCGTGATTCCCGAGCAGCGATATGACGCGCCCGCCATGGCGCCGCGCCTCGCGGTCTATGTTGCGCATGAAAAAGACAACCTGCACATCGGGTGTCGTCTCCCAATCGGGCACTGCGCCCGCACCTCCGCCTCCGCCCGCACCGCCTCCGCCGCTCTCAGCGCTCCTCATCTTGCTGTCTAGCTGGTCTCCCATCTGCACGACCCACGTATCTTTGGGCTCGGCAATCCATTGGAAGCGTTCGTTGATTAGGTTCAACCCTTTCATAAGTTGAGTAAGTCGCCCGAGGTCGCCGTGAACGTCCCCTATCGCAATAAGGCGCGCACGTGAACCAAAAATCGACGGTGACGGACCTGCCATCTTATCTAATCTAAAAACTTAACCAAACAACACAAGTACGCCTTATATCCCGCGAATAATTAAAAACAACCCACGCCCGATGGCGGCCCCGACTTTCTGCATCGACGAAGCGGGCCGAGGCCCCATTTGGGGGCCCGTGGTTGCGGGCGCGGCCGTCCTTCCGAACGAGTGCCCCGACCCGCGACCGGACGGCACTCCCAACCCACTTTGGGCGGCCATTCGCGACAGCAAGAAAGTCAGCGAAAAGCGGCGCCCCGTCATTGCCGAGTACATCAAGAGCGTCGCCATTACGTGGGGCGTGGGCCAAGCCGACACGGCCGAAATCGACCAAATCAACATCCTCCAAGCGACCATGCGCGCCATGCATCGGGCGATGGACGCCGCCTGGCTCAGGTGCCCGCCGGCGGCCCGCCCCGATGTCATATGGGTGGACGGCCCACACTTCATCCCGTACGAGCCGCCCGGCACCGCTGCCGACCCCAACCCTGAGACGCTCGACCACGCCTGCATCATCAACGGCGACGCCACGGTCAGGGGCATCGCGGCGGCATCTATTCTCGCGAAAGTCGCTCACGACGAGTGGATAATCAACTATTGCAAGGCTCATCCGGAGGAAGTGGCGCCTTACCATCTCGAGAAAAACAAGGGATATGGGACGGCCGCTCATATGGCGGCCCTAAAAACCGTCGGCCCGCACCCGCTGCACAGGCAATCGTTTGCCCCCGTTCGTGCGGCCTTGGCTCGGATGCCCTAGATGCGCAGCACCTTACTTTTGCGCCGCCGCGGCCAATCGCTTGTTTGAAAACATTGCATTCATGGCCGCGTCCTCGTTGAGGTTCCCGGCTATCTTGGTCGAAAGAGCGGCCAATCTCGGAACCTCGTCCATTCCGAATGCCAGCGCAATTCCACCCTTGATGATGCAGTACCAGCCCACGATAAAGCATATCATGACGCCCATGTTCAGCAACATGTCGGCAATGCGCCGCGTGAATTTTTGTACAATACGCCGGTCTTGCGTATTGGGCGACTCTTCCAGATACTGCTCCGGGTAATCGCCTGGCTGCGCCGTCAAATCCATGCTCAGCGCATCGTTCTCTTTCAACTCCACGCGCGCAATCTCGCCCGCGGGAAAGCAGAGCGGCGCCTTCCCTATTACTTTTGCCCTCGAGCTACCGCTGTCCGCCGCATCACAAAACGTGTAATGGCACGCCTGTTTCAGCAGCTTGAAGCGCGTCAATATTTCGGCCCGCATCGTCTGCGGCTGCATATTCGGGTTCGCAATCTTCAGCGTCCGCGTCATGTCCTCTATGTACTTGCTCTCGGCCTGCGACGTATTTCTCAATATATTTTGGCAAATACCGTACGCCTCCTCGAGCCGCTCCGGCGTGTCGACGTCCCGCATGCAGATGCCTTCGGTGACGTCCGGATGCGGACCCAAGTTCTCCGGCGAACGCGCGGTCTCTTTGACCAAGTCCGCCACCCCTTCCTTCACCGCCATATCCAGCGCCTCCGAACCGTTCACGGCAAACAACGGGTAGTTCTTCACGAACTCTTCGCCGATGTCCGGCATCTTCACGCTCAGCCGCTTAATCCACGACAAGTTACAGAAATCCGGCTCGGTGCCGTATTTGCCGCCCATGTACTCCATCTTATCGACGCACCGCCGCAAATTGTCAGAGCCGCGGCTTTCGCCCGTGACCGGGTCCGCCCCGCGAATGGGCACAGTCGAGCCGGGGCACGGGGAATAGCACTTCCCGTCTACGAGCTCAAAGCCGTTGCTCATGCCATAATTGGGCACCGTGAACCAGTCATGCCACTGTTTAGAGCAGTGGCCGCTGCGCTGTTGCTTCACGGCCTTTATTGGCTTCTTGCACGTCCGAGCCGCAGCATCCCAGGTGAAGCCGGGCGGACACTCTCCATCCGGGCGCCCGCACATGCCTCCCGGCTTCGGCACGAGCCCCGGCGCAACCAGGCTGCAAAGAGGTTGTGCCGCCTTCGCATCGCCCCCCTCTTGACAAAACTTGTACGGCCTCTCGGCGTCTCGTTTGGTCGTGCTTGCGTAGGTGCGGACCGTCTTTTTGTTGTTCCCCCAATAGTATGTATCTTTGTCAAAGAGCCCCAAGCTCTTGGCGGTCTCGATAGAGCACACTTCAGCCGGCCGAATCACCGAATACATCTCGGCGTCCTCATTGAGAACCGTGTATCCAGAATTACCACCGAGCGCCATGATTCTCTGATGATTCAAATGCTAACTCCCTTACCATACCCATAGAGAGTTGTTTTCCCGCCACCAAGCCTCTGGCCCGGTCCCTCCCGCCCAGCCCAGACCCTCCTTCATCCGCGACCAAGCGGCTTACCACATTGACCACCCGTCTCGCCCGCGCCGCAACTGACAAACTCGACGTTGCTCCAATCATCCAGCGCGGCGTCTTTGTGGCGCATCTTCTCGTAATGCTTGTTCGGCGAGACATCTTTTAATCTGCAACTGCCGCCATTATCCTCCAAAAACACCACCGGCCGCTTCTTCGGGTCGTTCTTGTAGTAGGCGCGCCCGCAATCAGGATGCATCGTGTTGCCATCAATCTTGAACGGTATAACAATAATGTTAAACTTGGCAATGAGCTGGCGAATGGCCGGCGGCAGCTTCATCCATTCAGGGTTGTTTTTGGACGGGTCCACCTTCCATTCGATGTTGGGCGTTAGTGACATGTCGACGCACACGTTGCGCGGGTCATTCTTGTTGCTAATCCCACGCGTCCCCGACATCTCGACGAAGCGCTGGTTGTCGCAGCGTCCTAGCTCGCGGACCGGGCGGTCTTGGACGACGCGGTAGTCGTTCGCATCGAACGAACGGAATTCGTTGAACACATCGCTCGTAAAGCTGCCCGATGACCCGCCCGTGCCGCCGCTGCCGGGGATGGCGAACGGGCCGATTTTACGTTGGCACCCATCCTTGGCGTACTTGCAAGCATTGCGCTGGCCTATATTAGCATTCACTTTCTTGAGCGGCATCTTGGTTCCCCTTCCCCTGTACAAACTAACGCCCGCCCCCAGTATTATCATCAAAAATATGAAAAATACTAGGTATTGTATGACAACGCCGGCACCCCTCGAATTCGTTGCCGTGTTCGTGACACCCCCGGCCGCGCCCTTCGCCGCAGAACCAAACCATTCCGCGACCCGAAACTTCGATGCCGTCTTCTGGTCTGACGAATGCTGAGACCGTTCTACAATTGCAGTTGCGTCGGCCGGAGTTGCTGGAGGCACTCTGGGCGCTGCCATCTTAAAGCAACTCTACGCGGTAAATCCGCCCCTTACATAATGCTGCGCTATTTTTAGAGGGCGCTCATACCCAACCAGCATGCGCAAGTCAATAAAAATCATATGCGCAATTCTCGCCGTCCTGGTCTTCATCTACGTGCGTCAGTATTACAACTTTCCAAGCGAACGCCAGGTAATGCAGACGACGCTCGAGACCTTTAACTTTGACCAGCTCCTCGCACGACAACCGCTCGTGATTCAAGACCGGATTCCGAATGTGGCGGAGCTCGGCGACTTGTGGTTCCCTCGCAACCTCAAGCATACCTTCACGGCGCCTGCAAACACATGGACGCGGACGTCTCACAAGCACACGCTCTTGCTGCACCCGACCGAGACGATGGAGGTGCTCGTCCTCCATGCAGGCGGTCGCATGGCCGGCCAAGAACCTCACCCGGAAGAGACGCTCACCGCCATTGCTCTCGAAGCCAACCAAGTCCTCGTGCTGCCATTCCACACCGTATTTTTGGTGAATAAAGAAAAATCAATCATTCTTGCTGTCCACGACTGGATAACACGCTTTTTGCCGTAAGTACTAGTCCACCTCTGCAATTGTAGGGCCCGCGCCCTCGCCTGCCCCAGCAGCCCCAGCAGCAGCCGCCCCAGCCCCTGCGGCCGTAGTGCCGCCCGCGGCATACATGGCCGACACGAGCGGGTTCAGCACGCCCTCGACTTCTTTTTGTTTCGCCTCGTACTCCTCGACCGGCGTACGCGCAACATCATGACCGTCCAGCCATTCAACAGTCTCTTTAACGACCGGCTCCGCCTTGGCCCACGCCGTCTTTACTTCGCCTGTGGCCCCCTCTTTCTCTGCGGCCTCGCGCAGCGAGTTGCGGATGTTGTAGACGTAGCTCTCCAGGCTCTGCTTTGCGTCCACGCACTTCCGCAGCGCATCGTCGGCGGCCTTGTAGTCCTCTGCCGCCTTCACCATCTTGTCAATCTCCTCCTTCGACAGGCGCCCCTTGTCATTCGTGATAGTAATCTTGTTGCTCTTGCCGGTGCCCTTCTCGAGCGCCGACACATTCAGAATGCCGTTGGCGTCGATGTCGAGCGTCACTTCGATTTGCGGGACGCCCCGCGGCGCCGGCGGGATGCCCGTGAGGTCGAACTTGCCGAGCAGGTTGTTGTCGCGCGTGAACGGGCGCTCGCCCTCGAACACTTGTATCGTCACGGCCGGCTGCTGGTCCTCGTACGTGCTAAAGATTTGCGACTTCTTGGTGGGAATGGTGGTGTTGCGCGGAATGAGAACGGTCATTACGCCACCCGCTGTTTCGATGCCCATGCTCAGAGGGCAGACGTCCAGGAGCAGCAGGTCCTTGGTCCGCTCGTCGCCCTGGCCCGTAAGAATGGCCGCCTGAACCGCGGCACCAAAGGCCACGGCCTCGTCGGGGTTGATGCTCTTGCACAGCTCCTTGCCGTTGAAGAAGTCTTGTAGCAGCTGCTGCACTTTGGGAATGCGCGTCGAGCCGCCCACCAGCACGACTTCGTCCACCTTGCTCTTGTCAATCTTGGCGTCGCGCAGCACCTTCTCAACGGGCTCCAGGCTGCGGCGGAAAATGTCGCCGCACAGCTCATCGAAGCGGGCGCGCGTAATGCTAGAGTAAAAGTCGATGCCCTCGAACAGCGTGTCCAGCTCGACAGACGCCGTGGCGCTCGACGACAGCGTCCGCTTGGCGCGCTCGCACGCCGCCAGAAGGCGCTTCATGGCCCGCGCATTTCCAGTCATGTTTTTCTTGTTTTTGCGTTCAAACTCCTTGGCGAAGTGCTCGACTAGGCGGTTGTCAATGTCGCTGCCACCCAGATGGCAGTCGCCGCCCGTCGCCAGGACTTCGAAGATTCCGCCCTCGATGGACAGAATTGATACGTCGTGTGTGCCCACACATGTTATCGCTAGGCTCTTTATCCGCGGTACCCCCGCCCTGTGGTCGATTCCACAAGTAGCTTCTTACGCTTTCACGTAAGGTCAGACTATATCTTAGGAAGACGTGGCACTGCCTGTCTCCCTCCCGGTGCTCGTGGCCCGTTCGCCATAGGTGGTCATAGAGGCTATGCCCACCCTTAGGCTACTAGAACTAGTCGTTGAACCTTCCGCTCCTTTCAGAGACGGCTCGGCTGCTGATTGCCCAATCCTACATGCTTTTTAAAACCGTCACGCTCGCCGTTGCCGGCCACGTTGTGGTGTTGTAGGCTCTAAGGGGTTTCCAGCAGTTCTCCGGGTTCCTCCAGGTTGTGAACCTGTGGGCGGGATTTTAACCCGCAGGCGGCAGCTATTTACCGCCAAGGTCGAAGATGAGCACATTGCGCTCCTTACCAGTGTCGGCTTTGTCAAGGCCGTAGGCAATGGCCGCCGCAGTTGGCTCGTTGATGATGCGCAGCACCTCGAGACCAGCAATCACACCGGCGTCCTTGGTGGCCTGGCGCTGGCTATCATTGAAGCGCGCCGGCACAGTAATCACGGCTTTCGTCACAGGATGACCCAGGTACGCCTCCGCGACTTCCTTCATCTTACCGAGGACCATCGCCGAGATTTCCTCAGGGTGAAACTTCTTCTTCTCGCCCATGACATCCACCTCGATGATGGGCTTGCCACCGGCTCCGGCCTTCACATCGAAAGCCCATTGCTTCAGGTCATCTTGAACCGACGGGTCGTCGTACTTGAGTCCAATCAGACGCTTGGTGTCGTGCACCGTGTTTTGGGGGTTGGTCGCTGCCTGATTCTTAGCGCCATCGCCAACAAGACGCTCAGTATCCGTGAAGGCGACGTAGCTTGGTGTGATACGATTGCCCTGGTCGTTGGCAATGATTTGGGCCTGACCGTTCTGCCAGACGGCCACACAACTATAGGTTGTGCCGAGGTCAATGCCGATTGCGATGTTCTTAGCGAGGTTACTCTCAGCTTTCGCCATCCTGCAGCAAGCCAGTTGGGGTGTACAAAATACAAGTGCGCATTCTTTTAAATCCGTTTTGCGGTCTTTTCATGGCATCTTAAATCTTCCATGTTCTCAAACCATTATGAAATTTATCAACACAGAATTTTTAGGTGCCTCATCAAGAAGTTCTATTTTTGCAAATCATAACTCTAATATCTATTACCAAGTCTCCAAGCATGAGGATTTCACTCTAGAAGAACTAAATCAGATAGCAGATGAACGGCTCACTGCATGCGGATGGCCGGGTCCAAAGTTGTTTGATGAGGAGGGTGTGCGTATGAGTCCGCTTCATTCCGAATTATTACGATATAGACAACTTCTCATTCCACCCGGAACACACAAACGTCTCATTAAAAGCGTACTAAAAAGCCGTCGCGCCGATGGTGTATACACTCCTCATTACGACCCTGAGTTTTGGGACTCTGTGAAGTATTGAGCGCCAAAAAACGACTTAAGACGGCCTCCATATCTTACACCAACAAGCACACAAACATGCCCTTCCTCATCTACAAAGACGACCCCGCCGCCATCATTCCGACTCGCGGAAGCCTAGGCGCCGCTGGCTACGACCTCTCGTCCATCGAGCACAAAATCGTTCCTGCGCGCGGCAGCGCCCTCATCTCGACCGGCCTTCGCATGCAATTCCCCGACGACTGCTTTGGTCACATTCTGCCTCGCTCGGGCCTCGCGGTAAAGCACGGCATCCATGTGGGCGCCGGCGTTGGTGACAGCGATTACAGGGGCGTCTATCACGTCATGCTTTTCAACCACAAGGATGAAGACTTCGAAGTGATGCCAGGCGACCGAATTGCACAGCTCGTCCTCCAACGCATTTACCTGCCCAAGTGGCAAGAGGTCGCATCACTCGAGGAATTCGAGGCCACCGCCCGCGGTGACGCCGGATTTGGCAGCACAGGCATTGGCGCGGCGTGAGCAGCGAAGCAACCCAAGCTAAAAAACGACTTAACGCTTTCCTTTTGTTTTTATTAACAGAGATATGGCGCCCCATATCATCATCTTAAACAAGCCACGATGGCGGAATAAGATAGCCGCATTCGACTATGATTGGACGCTCGTCAAACCCATGAACGGCCGTACGCACGCCAAAGACGTCGATGACCGCCAATGGTTACGTGCAAGTGTCCCTGAGACGCTTAAATTCTACTACGAGAACGGCTTTGCCCTCATGGTCTTCACCAATCAAACAAAAGTGTGGAAGCTCGACGCCATCGAGGCGCAACTAGCAGAGCTCAAGCTTCCTATGATAATTGCCATTGGCATCGCCGAGGCCGACCGAAAGCCGCACACGACCATGTGGGACGCTATAATACAAAGCCGCGAGTGGGACAAAAAGAAGAGCTTCTTCGTCGGCGACGCAGCCGGCCGCCCAGGCGATTGGAGCGACAGTGACGCCGTCTTTGCCAAAGCCGTTGGCATCCCGTTCAAGACGCCCGAAGAAACGTTTGCCTTTGAAGAACGGCCGGCCCCCGCCGAGCCGCTCATCCTCGAAAGACAAGAGAAAGAGGCGATTGTCATGGTCGGCTACCCCGGCTCCGGCAAATCGACGCTCGCCAAAAGCGCCTTCCCCCACTACGTGATTATAGACGGTGACAAGCTTAAGACGGCGGCCACCATGTGCAAGGCCGCAAGCGCCGCAATTACCAAGGCCGCAAGCGCCGCAATTACCAAGGCCGCAAGCGCCGCACAGCCAGCCTCTATAATCTTCGACGCCACCAACGGCGATGTCAAGCGTCGCGCATCGTATATCGCGTGGGCCAAGTCTAATAACATTCCCATACGTGCGGTATGGCTAGACAAAACGATAGACGCTGCCATGGAGGCGGCCACGGAGCGCGAGGCCAAGGGCGGCCCTCACATCCCTCGCATCGCCTTCTACACATTCCGCAAGCGCTTCGAAGAGCCGACGACAAGCGAAGGCTTTGAGAGCGTTCTTCACATGTAAATGCATTCTTTTGTCCCGTTCATGCGCCGCCAAGCGCATCCAACGCATCCAACGCATCATCTAGTACAAGGCGCGCAAAGCGTGGGTCGCCCACGATATTGATATGATGGCATCCGTCAATGGTCGTCTGCATCATACAACTTGCATCGAATAAACTGAACGCTACACCGAGACTGCGCGCCGAGACCTGACCGTCGCCCGGTTCATGCGCGGTCTCTTCAGCGGCGGCAACATCGCCGCCGGCCACCTCCCGCATCCTAAACATCTTCAGCGTATCAAGAACGGGTGCACACGTAACCACATGGGTCGGGACTCGTATGGGGTCCATTATCGTGTCCATGTGCGGATGATAAAGTGCGCGCCAAGCTTCAAACGCCTCTGGTGCCTCGGGCCCGCCGCCCCCCGATAGTCCGCGTTCTGCGATTACGTCGCTCGTTATCACATCTCGGACATCTCCGACATCTCCGCCCACGATGGCGAGCGGTTCATGTGGCAAGTATCCGTACGAATTTGGAAAACACATGATGATGCCCCCGTTGAGTTGCAACGAGCTGTGAAACTTTTTCGAAAAGATGGGCACGAAGTACTCGCCGCTCATGACCGCCTTGAGCGCCGTGTTCGACCCCCCAAACGGCGCATTCACGACAAAGAAGCGCCGCACGTGCCTCTCCGCCCATCTCTCATCGACTTTCTCCGTTAAGAACCACTTGAACAGCACGGCGCCCAAGCTATGCCCGACTATTACCACAGGCCGCCCCTGACTCTCCACGGCCCTCTTCATGTCGTAAAACAACTCCTCGCGGTAATGCGGGTCAAGGACGCGCCGAAAGTCATACGGCAACGCTTGCAGATTTTTGTTTTTCTCATAATGCCCGGTACTAAGGGCCGCATCAACGAATCCGCCAAAGTACTTGTAATTGAATTTGTGATTCAACAGGTCTTGATACGGCCGCGCCAGCAGCTCGAATTCGGGGACCATGTTGCACACTCCCTCGATGCCGGGGAGCGCACGAATGCCCTGCTCCACTTGCGATATCCCGATAGGAACGCCAGACACCGCGTCGCGCCGCAAAACGGCCGCATTGTCGTGCCGCCACAAACTCATGCGCTCGTGCGACAGCGGCGCAATGTTCATCCATCTGTTGTCAATCACGTGCTCTTTGAACAACCGCTTCTTCTCTGCACCGTTCTTCACAAGGACGCTCCCGCCGATGCCCGGGATAATCAAAATAGGGTGTGGCATCTACTTAATACTTCTAGTAATACTACTACTACTACTACTAGGGCCCGTGCCCGTTTCTCTAAGCCTAATGTTCGGAAAAAATGACCTAAGAGGTCGCATCACACTTCTTAACAAGCCTATACAATGCCGACCATCCGTCTCAACAAGAACGCCCCCATCGTGATAGTCGACTGCTCCTATTTCGTCTTCTATAGGCTCTTTGCCTCGCAAAAGTGGTGGTCGTTCGCAAACAAAGATGCTCAGGCCGCCCCTCGCCTTGACAACCCCGTCTTCTGCGACGCCTTTAAGAAGCACATGGCAGCCGACATCCAAAAACTCATGAAAAAGTGGGGGCTCGTGAAGGGCCGCGGCAAAAACAAGATTATGGCGCCGGAGAACATGATATTTGCGAAAGACTGCAGGCGCGAGGACATTTGGCGCATGGAGCTGTTTCCGGCGTACAAGGGCGCCCGTCAAGTAAACAAGGCGTTCGACCCAGCGGCCTTCCCCATCTGTCTACAAGAGCTCGACGCCATGACCTGTCCCCCGACCCAGCAGACAGGCGACCTCCCGACCCAGACAGGCGACCCCCCGCAGACCGGCCCTCAGATTGTCTCGCACCCGAAGCTCGAGGCGGACGACGTGGCCGCGCTTCTCTTTAAGCAAATCCGCGCCGCCCATCCCACACACCCCATCACGTTCATCACGGGAGACCACGACTATCTGCAACTCAAAGATGGTCCCGACGGCCCCACCCAAATCTACGCGATGCCCGATAAGAATCTGTACGAGGCCGGCGTGAAGAAGGGCACCCACGACCTCCAACGCAAGATAATCAAAGGCGACGTGAGCGACAACATTGCGCCCGTTCTTAAGAGCAAGAAGCACATCGACGCCTACATGGCCGCGACACCCGACGAGCGCGAGGCCATGCTGCGGAAACTGGGGCCGGGCTACGTCGAAGCGTTCAACCTCAACAAGACGCTCATGTGTTGGTCGTGCATTCCCGCACATCTAACGGAATCGTTCGACGACAAGTGGCAAGTAGAGCTAGCCTAGCGCAAAAAATGAGCCTTCTTTTCCCTCTTTTTTGATTTAAGGATAACACGCTATTACTACACTTAAGAACCGTCGAGAGACTTCTTCTCTAAACAAACGCCGAACGCCCAACCGTACATATGTAAAGGAGGAAACGGAGGCATGGATTGTGCCTTTAACGATATCGACGAGGGCGATATATGGGGAGTCTTGGACGACTTGCGGGCGGGAACGGGACAGCCAGCCGAGGAGCAGCCAGGCGCCGGCGCCCCCCTCCCTGCGTGCGCGGGAACGGCCGACCGGAACGCATACGGACGCAAGAAGCGCGGCGGCATCGGCTTCGGCGCCCGTAAGACGCTCGAGGTCGTGCAAACAAAGTGCGAAAACTGCGACGGCATTCACGTCCAATTAGAGGAGGGCGCGTTCGTCTGCCGCGACTGCAATTACATGCAGGCGCGCGTCATCGACGGCGGCGCCGAATGGCGCTTCTACGGCGCGGACGACAACCGCGGCGAGGACCCCACCCGCTGCGGGATGCCAACGAACAACCTGTTGCCGCACTCGTCGCTCGGCTCCATGGTCGGCGGACGCTGGAACGACAACCGCGACAACCGTCGCATCCGCCAGTTCAACATGTGGAACTCGATGCCTTACTGGGAGCGCACGCTCTACTCCGTCTTTGAGAAGCTCAGCAGCAACGCCTCCACCCACGGCATCACCGGAAAGATTCTCGACGACGCCAAAATATTTTACAAGACGGCCAGCGAGATGAAGATTTCGCGCGGCGACAACAAGGACGGCCTCGTGGCGTCTTGTCTCTATTATGCCTGCCTCGTCAATAAGTGCGAGCGTTCAACCAAAGAGATTGCGCACATTTTCAACATCGAGTCCAGCGTGTTGACCAAGGGCAACTCCAGGTTTCAAGAGTACATGCACATCAACGTCCCGGCCAGCGGCCCCGACGACTTCATCAGGCGCTTCGGCACGCGCCTGAACATGCACTACGACGACGTCTGCAAGTGCAAGGCTATCACGCAACGCATCGACGAGCTCGAAATCATCAGCGAGAACGCCCTCACGAGCGCCGCCGCGGGCGTCTTATACTTCTATGTGATGCTGAACGACTTGGACATCACCAAAAAACAGATTGCAGAGGTGTGCGAGGTCAGCGAGGTGACGATTACAAAATGCTACAAGCGCCTCCTAAAACTGAAGGACGTCATCATGGGGGTCTTGCCTGCGGTCCCCACGGCGCGCGCCCATTAACAAAACGCTTGCCAAGTGTAAGTAAGTAGTGTGAGACCCCCATGCCGCCCAAAATACCAAGACCGGCCCCGCCGCCGCGCTTGCTGACCGACGATGACAAAGCCATTCTGTATGAGTATGCCTCCCTCATGAGCGACATCACCGACGCTTTTGGCCTCAACTTGTATGCCATCGGCGGCACGCTTCTTGGGGCCATTCGCGGCAAGGAGCTCATTCCATGGGACGACGACATCGATTTCATGGTCTTGCAAAGTGATGTGCCCAAGCTCGTAGCAGACAGCGTCGTCCAATACATCAACGAGCGCGGCTTCATATTTCTCAAAGAAGACGCGCGAAGCTACACGGCGGTCTATCACATTCTGAAACCAGCCAAGGTCGACATGCTTGTGCGCGGCCTTGTTCCCATTACGAGCGGCAACTGGGGCAAAATCCTCAAGGGCAAACACGACACTTTCAAAGCAAAGAACGACCTCGCCGCCGACATTTTCTTGTACAAGCCGACCTCGCCCGCACAAACGAGCTTCAACCTGGTCTGCACGACGCGCAATCGGATGCACACGGCCACTGCGGAGCAAATGAGGACTCTCACGAGCTATGCCTTTGGCCCGGTGCACATCTACTCAGTGAGCAAAGCCGAAGAGCTGCTCGTGAAAATCTTCGGCAAGGAGTGGGCGACGCCCAAATGCACTCACCAGCATAGGTGAAACCCGCAGGTGCGGCACCAGCATCGGTAAACAGGAGAGCAAGTGCGGCACCCATCAGCTCTAATAAACATTGTTTTTGTTCAAATAGCGATGGGCATTGCTAATTTTGTGATTGGCGTCTTTGACGCATGTCATGTCGGCCATATCAACTTGCTGCAAGAGTATTCTCCTTGCGTTGTCGGCATTTGCAGCGATGACTTAGTGGAGGCCACAAAAGGGACGCGGCCTCTATACAACCAGCACGAGCGCGCGGCGCTCCTCAAATCCCATCCGGCCGTCATAGACGTCATCATTTACGAGTCTCTCGACTTGAGTCCCTGGCTCCATACACTTGCACCGTTTCGCTTTATTGTACCGCCCGATTATGGCGTGCCGTTTGGCATTCCAGCAGACGAGGCAGCCGCCCGCCAAGCCAGCATAGACACTGCCAATAAGCTCGGCATGGTCATCAAGCGCGCGCCACGCACCGAGGGCATCAGTACGTCCGACATTGTTGCGCGGGCTCTATTAAGAGAGGCCAAACCCAAACCAGACGCTAGAGCCAGCGCTCTTGCCGCCGACTTCCATGATACGTTCACATACAATTCCGCTTTCTTCAAGACGCTCTTCAAAGGCTGGAACGGCCCGTCCTACATCCTCACGGGCGACAGTGATGCTGTGACCGTCCGCCGCGCCCTCTACGAAGAGTACGACATGGTGGAGGGCCGCGACTACAACGAGCTCCTGGTGTGCAGCGAAAAGAAGTACGACGCGACCGACCCCGAACACTACGAAATTGTAAAAGATATCAAGAAGAGGCACATCCTCGAAAAGAACATCGCTTTCTACTTCGATGACAACCCCATTTACTGCGAGTACCTGCGCAACTTTACGTGTGTCTTCTCCGTGAGTCTGAACGACGCCTACATCCGCGACTTCAAAGAGGTGCAAAAGCACAGCAACGTCAACTTCCAGCACCATGTTAACGCGTTCATTCGCGAGGACAAGTCGCGCTGGGTCGCCGCCGACTTCTGGAAGAGCTGCGACGCCTACCCGCCCTTTCCGCACACCAAGCGCCGCCGCCAATACGAAGTGAACTACGTGCTGAGCAAGCTGTCGCACGCCGCCAATACTTATACTTACGATACTCTGATGGACGTCGGCTGCGGCGACGGTGCGCTCTTGCGGTGCCTCGAGAACCTCATCGACATCAAGACCATCTACGCCCTCGATTTGTCGCCCGGCCTTATGAAAGGCGTGCCCTCTCGGCCCAACATCATAAAACGCCTCTTCGACATGAACGTCATAGAGTCGCACGCCAGTGTCATTCCGAACGGCACTCGCATTGACATTCTCATCTTTGGCGGCGTCATCAACTACTGCTTCGACGACGATGTCCTCCTGAGCCTCCTGTCGCAATTCACCAAGGCCACCCACGTCTTCATTCGCGCCGTTTGCACTCTCAAAGCAACAGACGAGCTCGTGATAACAAAAAGCAACGACCTAAACAAAAATTATTCGAGCCGGTACCGCACTGTCGACAACACGCAAAAATTGATAGCGCGCGCCGGCCTCCACATCCAAGAAGTAACGCGCCTATATCCCGACGAAATCGAGAGCAAGTACGACACTCGTCAGTACGCTTTCTATTGTTGCTCCGCCGAACCGACAGCAGCCGAGTAAGCGAGTCCACCCCGTCTCATTCGGCACCTAAGGGGGTGGGTCCATAAAGTTTTATCTGGGCAAGGAAATAGGCACGGCCAAGTGTCAATATGCAAACAAACCAAGCAATGAGTGAGCCGCTCCTTCAAGAAAACAAGTCGCGTCACGTCATGTTTCCGGTCGAGTACCCTGACATCTTTCAATACTACAAGCTCGCATCCGGTGCCTACTGGGTCTGCGACGAAATCAATTTTCAACAAGACACGGTCGACATCGAGAAGCTCACGGACAACGAGCGCTTCTTCATTACCCACATCCTAGCATTCTTTGCCGCCAGCGACGGCATCGTGAGTGAAAACCTGAGCGAGCGATTCAGCAAGGACGTCCCCAAGCCCGAGGTGCGCGCGTTCTATGCCTTCCAAAACGCCATGGAGCAAGTGCACAGCGAGACCTACTCGTTGCTCATCGACTCTTACATCAAGGACCCCAAGGAAAAGGACCGCCTCTTCAACGCCGTCGACCACTTCCCGGCCATTCGCGAGAAGGCGCAGTGGGCCATGCGCTGGATTGAGGACAAGGAGGCGAGCTTTGCGCAACGCCTCATCGCCTTTGCCATCGTCGAGGGCCTCTTCTTCAGCGCCTCGTTCTGTGCCATCTTCTGGCTCCGCGAGCGCGGCCTCCTACCCGGCCTCTCTTTCGCCAACCAACTCATCTCGCGGGACGAGAGCCTCCACGCCGAGTTTGCATGCCTGCTCTATTCCAAGTTGCAAGGCCGCATGTCGCAAGAGGCGGTGCATGGTATGTTCCACGAGGCCGTCGACATCGAGACGCGCTTCATCACAGAGAGCATCCCGTGCAACATGATTGGCATGAACAACGACCTCATGGCGCAATACATCAAGTACATCGCTGACCGGCTGCTTATCATGCTCGGCTACGGCAAGATTTACAACGCCAACAACCCGTTCCCCTTTGTCGAGACCGCGTGCCTTCAAGGCAAACCCAGCTTCTTTGAGGTGCGGTCGGCCGAGTACTCAAAGGCATCGATGGTGACGGACTACAACGCCGAGGGCGGCCTCTCGGTGGACATGGACGCCGACTTTTAATTTCAGCGCCCCCTTATTTTTATACTTCGTTTGTACTTAATACTACTCTTCAAATATAAGAATGGTTGTCAAATCCGCGGCATATAGCGAGCTCTCTTGGATAGTCGAAACATACACAAAGTTTTTGCCAATCGAGACATTTCCCTATGTAAACCTGAGCATCGCCGCCGTCTTCCAAGTGTTGGCGTGGTTCGGCGGTACCATGTTTCCAGGCTTCAGCCTCGTGCCCAGAGTGTTCGTATTGTGGATGTTCGCATTGGTAGAATACATCATCATGTCACCCACGATGTCGGCATGCATAGAGTTGCTCGGGTACTCACACGGATTCCTCGTAGTTCTCAATCACAGCCTAGCCCTTGCCATGTTCGTCCTCCTCAATGCTATTGTCTTCAAGAGCAAGCTAACTTGGCGCCACTATGTCGCATTCATTCTGCTCACGGCAGCTGTCGCTCTCGTCCAATGGAAGTAAAAGCTGCGCTCATGACATTAAATCGCAAGTAGGATGATAGAGTAGAGTGTGGGGCAAGGCATTATCATGGCGGAGAGCATAATCGCCGGCCGTCTGGAGGAGGCGCTCTACCAGACATGCCTCTTGCTCATCGAAGAACGGACCGACATACTTGAAAACATTTGGATTGGTGCCATTTCCCGGCTCGGGGATGCAGGTGGCTCCATCAACGCCCTAACTTGGTACGCCGTGTGCAAAGACATATGGGCGGCTTGCAGCGCCGACGGCATTCGGGTGAAGGACGCCCTCCTATGCACGGGAAAGCTCGCGCTCCTTGCGCGCCAGCTCTACAACACGGGCGCCGGCCTCGGTGGCATCGGCAGCACGAGCGTCGCGCGCCTTCGCTCTCAAGTCATCGGCTTCTTTCCTGAGACGGGTGTGCGACTCACGTTGCGCGGCCAGGAGACGTTCGCCCGCATCTTGCCGGCGCGCGAGGACGAGCGTCTTTTTGCGGAGAGGCTGCTCATCGGCCTATCGCAGCTATGGGACGATATTGGCACGGGGCAGGGCGAGGCGTCCGCAGAAGCCAGCTTGGACCTGCGCCTCGCCATGGAATACTTGTTGCGCAAGCGGCAGATTGGCATACACTGCGCCCGCGTCGGCCAGCACGTCGGCCAACCCGACTCATCGACGCCCATGTGGCCGTACCCGTCGCTGGAAGAGTGCGACCGCGGCGACGTCGTGTGGTTCCTATGGGGCGCATGGATGGCCAAGTACCCGTGGGCAGAGATACTGTGGCGGCTCTTTAGTTTAAATTTTAAGCGAGGCTTGCGCACGGAACGCCTCGGTCTCATCATGGGATGCCGGGCCTTGCTGAGCTTGCCGCCGGGCATGGGTAGCTTCGCGAGAATAAGCAGCTCCACGAGCAACAGCTCCGCCACATCATTTTGGGGCGAAAACGAGCGGGCGGCGCTAGCATACATAGACGAGCACTCAACGACGATGTGGAAAGAGGCGGTCGAGGCGGCGGGCGGCGGCAAGAAAAAGACGACAGCCAGTAAAAAAGAGAAAAAGACGTCCGCTGCGCTTCCCAACACACATAGCGCAGATAGCAGTATCTGGAACTGGGTACCCCGCAATGGCGCAGCCCCGCCGACTGTACCAGCTGCCCCACCGGCCGCCCGCAAAAAGGCACCCGCACCCGCCGCCCCGCCGACCGAATACTCTAGCGAGGAGGAAGAGGACGCTGGCGGTTTCAACTGGCTGGCTTGAATATAGACTTACACGTATAGCCCTAGCAAAACTCCTTGCGCAAGTTCAGCATGGCCAGACCCTTCTCAGTAATCTTGTACTTGTAAGAACGGCGAATTAAACCAGGCGCCCGCTCGACCCACCCCTTCATGCACAGCGAAAACATCTGATGTCCGTGCTGTTCGTTATAAATCTTCTTTAGATCGGGCTTGAAGCGGTAGATTGCGTGAAGGGAAAAGTAGCTGCCGGCGCCGAGCGTCTTAAGGGCGTCCAGAAAGTCGAACTCCGAGTAAGTGCGCTTGTTGTACTTGCGCTTCTTCTGGGGGAGCTCGGCCGCTGCGGGCATCTCTGCCGCCTCGGCAACAACTATGCCGCCGGCTGGCTCAACAGCGGTGACCGCCGTCTTGTCTACTGCAGCAAGGCCCACTACTGCAGAGTTTACAGCAGGGTCAGCATCGGTGACCGTCTGTGGGTTGAACAGGTTCCATGTGACATTGACCGGCTTGAACGCTCCGAAAATGGGCGGCGGCTGAAGCGTTCCGAAAATAGACGCCGGCTTGAACGCCGCGGCATTGGTCAGCGGCTTGAACGCCGCGGCATTGGTCAGCGGCTTGAACGCCGCGGCATTGGTCAGCGGCTTGAACGCCGCGGCATTGGTCAGCGGCTTGAACGCCACGGCATTGGTCAGCGGCTTGAACGCCGCGGTATTGGTCGGCTCAGTAGCAGCCACGGCATTGGTCACCTGCTCGGCAGCCACGGCATTGGTCACCGGCTCGGCAGCCACGGCATTGGTCACCGGCTCGGCACCGGCCTCGGTAGGGGCGACGGCAATGGACGGTTCGAACAACACTTTCTTCACAACGAGCTTCTGTGCAACTTTGTGCATTTTATCGTTGAGTCGCTTCATCTGAGCGATAAGAAGCCGCTTGTTTTGCATGCGCTCCTTCAACTTGTTTTTGGTCCTCTCGCAATCGTCGGTAAAGAGCGCGAGCAAGTCGGTGAGCTGAGCAGATTCCATTTTTAGCGATTGGTTGTAACGGCCGGTTATAACGGCCATGATTGCTACGCCCGCTTTCAACTAGCAACGCTTGCATGTGGAGCCCGGCCCAAGAGACGCATATGGGTCCGGCCCTACTTCGCTTTCAATATTTTGACCGCCTTGGCAATGAACGCTAACTGGTCTCGATTTGACACGACCAGCCTCTTGTCGGTTTCTTTGATGAGCAACGACGACACTTTGATTTGGGCGCCATGAAAGACCCAGTCGCGAAGCCATTGGACGCCAATAAGAGCGTCCGTCAGGTACTCCACACGTGTCTCGCCTACATAGTCTCCCCACCAAGGGGGCGAAGGCATGTGCTTTAGTGCAATCTTGTCTATTACGACTCGGGTGCCCACTTTGGCAAATCGAATGGTGAGTATTGTGTTGTGAAAGTTGAGTGGAATTATGCTTGCGTCGCTTTTATGTGCTTGCACATTGATGTTGTCGTTCGATAGTTCAATGTGAACTCCGGAGCCATTAGGATCAGGCTTTACCCATTCCTCGGCAATCATTTCATGAATCATAGCGCTGCCTGCGTCCGACGCAGGTATCATTGTTTTACCACGCCCTATGACGAGCAAACTCGACGGTCTAGACAGATGGCGGATTGCCTCGATGCCCGCGCGGTCACCAAGCCCCAATGCCATTTTCATGCGTACATTCAAAGGCTGCCCCTTAATAACCGACTGGATGTTACCAAGCACGTCTTTCGGAAGCGATGGAGGCGATTGCTTAGGCTTAGCGCTCGATGGCGTAGGGCTGCTTTTAGGCGTTTGCGCTTTCCAGCGTCTTGAAACAATCGACCACAATGACGCTACCATGTCGCTCTTTTTACCTGTAGGTGTCACATGTAGGCTTGCCAACTCATTACGCAACTCTTCAACTTTCATTTTTGAAATGTGAGACTTCTTAACGGTTGTGGCACTTGCATTCTGCATGGCGGGGACCGTTTACTTATTTGACGTGTTTTGTTTTTAGGCCGGGGTTATTCTATGCACGCCGTCTCACACGAACGCTTGTTGTCCTTACACGGGCTGGTGTCATTTTAGCGCATTTTGACCCAAGAACGGCGCGCGCCCAGAGGCTGCAATCCCATGAACTGTTCGTTGCAGGTGTCTCGAACGAAATAATAGGAAAAACAGCTCCGCTGTAATCCCTAAACAGACCGTTCATGGACACGAAGTGCAGCTTTGCTGACGCGCGGCCGTCTCATGAGAGTGTCAACCGTCCTTACACAGTCTGGTCTCGTTTTTGTGCGTTTGACCCAAGAACGGCGCGCGCCCCGAAGGGAGCGAAGCGACCGAGGCTGCAACCTATGAACTGCTCCTTGCAATTGTCTCGAACAAAAACAATAGGGCAGTCCAACTCAATTACAGACCGTTCATGTTGCAACATGCATGAGCCGTGCTCCCGACCACTCTAGCCAGTCGCGGAAACTGAAACGCTCCAATTTTTCGACCGCATGTGATTCGCCGTGAATTTCTTCATATATTCTGTTATCTATGAAGTTGCGCTTCATAATATCGAGAAACTCATCGGTTGTGTGCTTGTAGCTCTTTTTCGCTCCAATCCCGCTGTACAAGACAAAAATCATGTTTTCATCTACCCAATCATTCATGTTTGTCTTTAAATTAATGCATCCCATTCAAGAGCAGTAGTTCGCCACGAACGAATACACCTCGTTGCCCGCCACGCCGCCCTCAACAGACGCCTTCTCAATAGACGTCGCCTCAGCGTCCTTGTCCCGGCTACCCTCCAACAAAGACAAACGGCTCTTAAAAGCATTGGCCTCCTCATCCATGTTGTTCTCAAAAAGCTCGCGGCGCTGGGCATACCATCCTAGTAACACTAGACCCACGAAAATCAAAACAAAAATGGCAAAGTCAACCGCCCGGCGTCCTTTAACCATGGGTCTCTTGTATCTCTTCTAGCCAACTCTATACTTAGAGCGACATTTCATAAGCGCTAGCAAAGCAATAACAATGCCGCAAGACTTGGAACCGTCAGAATCTGCGTACATCGACTTTGTAAATTCCTTCATCGCAACAGGCGCACTCCACCGTCTCAGAAGCGACGCAAGTCCCGCTCTCGAGGCCGTCATCGTCGAGCCGCGGCGGCATGCTGCCCTCGAGGGCGTCCTCCACAACTTTGCGCATTTCCTCCCGAACGCCTCGTTTACAGTATACCACAGCGACGAGAACGCCGACTTCGTGCAAGAGATAGCCAGCGAAACGAATGTCAAACTGGTTAACTTCCGCGCCGGCAACATGGGCCGCGACGACTACAACGACCTCCTCAAGTCGCCGGACTTCTGGAACGCAAGGACGGCCGAGCGCACGCTCATTTTCCAGACGGACACCGGTCTTCTCAAAAATACAATAGCCAAATTCTGGGACTATGCGTTCGTGGGCGCCCCATGGACGTGGAGCGAGCTCGGCGACCCGTTCTATCGCGTCGGCAACGGCGGCCTCTCCATTCGCGACACCGCCTTTTCTGCACAGCTCGCTGCCGCACAGGTCCCCCAGCCTAAAAGCGCTCTTCCTGAAGACGCTAAGCCTAAAGGCACCCTCCTGCCTGAAGACGCACAGCCTAAAGGCACCCTCCTGCCTGAAGACGTCCTCTTCAGTTACGCCGCCCTTTACGCAGGACGCTCGCCCTCTGTGAAAGTCGCAGCGTCCTTCTCGATGGAATGGATGGACCACCCCGACCCCATGGGCTTTCATCAGGCATACAGGCTACATGTCCATTCGCAAGAACGCCGGGCGTCTTTGCTTCAACACTTTAGTCCGGCATCCCTTGCGACGCCTACGCCCGCACCCCTCCACATCGTGGACGCCTGGATAGAAAACTCACGAGATGGACGTATCTACGCGGTAGACATGCTCAAAGAACGTCTGAAAGTTGCGACTGGCCCGGGCACCTTGGCGCTCCCCAAAAAGACGCGCATGTGGCCCGACAACATCGACGGCGGTGCCATCAACGCACAGCCCAAAAAACTAGTAATACAGTGGAAACGCGAAGCCGAGCCCGAGCTCATGCAAACGTCTTGTCCGTTGGACCCCAAACTAAGGGTACCGATTGACATAAGTATTTAAGAGTACGCTGCTAGTCAAAACTAATAATCAATGCGCGTCCGTGTAGTTTGGCTCATCGACGCCCGCTTCGAGCGCGAGTGGCTTTGGACGCTGCTCTCGAGCCCACTGTGGGAGATTGAAGAAATCGATGAAATACGGCCAGGCGAGCCCGCGGCCCTAAGCTCGAGCGCTCCCATTCATCCTCCAAACACCATTTTTATCGTCAATCCCAGCGCCGACTATGAAACCTACCTGGACCGCTACGAGGCCGCGGGCATTCCGTACGCCGCAATACACTTGAGCGACGAGTATTACAACAACACAACCAAGTTCTACGACCACGCCATGTGCAAATGGGTCGCGCGCAACTATTGGCATCCGCAACTTTCCACACGGCCCAACGTCATCACGTTTGGCCTCGGCTGGAAGAACGGCTTCCAAACAGTGCAAGCACTTGCGCCCACACCCGCGACCGCTCACGCCGACCGCCCATACACCGTCTCCTTCGCCGGCAACATCCATCACGAATTTCGTCGCAATTTCGTGCAAGCGTTCGCCAACCTCGAGCCGAACAAGTTCCACGTCACGTTCGACGGGTTCGACAGCAAGAACGGCTTGGACGTCCCGTCCTACAGGGCGCTCATGAACCAGAGCAAGTACGTCCTCTGCCCGATTGGCCATTGCAACATTGACTCGTTCAGGGTGTATGAAGCCCTAGAGGCCGGCGCCATTCCTATAACCATTTCCATCACCTCGATACAGCGCTGGATGTACTGGGACGCGCTCCTCGGCGTCCCGGTTCCATGGATTGCGGCGCCCTCGATTCAATGCGCTCACGACGAGTTACAAAAACAAATAGAAAACAACACAATTGACGCTCAAGCTCAAGCAGTCGCAGAGGTATGGGCGGCTACCAAAAAGAAGTGGGCGGCGGCCTTCCATGAGCGCATCCTACGAGCGCATCCTTGAGAGCGCATCCTCCAAATGTTAAGTGCAAAATGATGCATGATTCTTTTTTGGTTGTTTTTGTTTTAATACCCCTACTAGGCAACAGGCTTGGACTCGCGGTAGAGCGCCGCGGCCTTGGACATGTACTCCTTGGCCTGCAGACCCGGCTCGGCCGCGCGCAGCTCCGCCATCTTCTCCTTGATGAAAATGTTGTAGGCCGAGGGCGCGCGCTTCTTCTTCTCGCTCGCGGTGGTGCTCGCCTGGCTCTGAGCATCATCATCCACAACAGCCTTGCCCTTCTTCTTGGCGGCCGGCTTGGGCGCAACAGGGGCGTTCGGGTCCGCCTCCGCCTTGGGAGCCTTGGGAGCCTTAGGCTTCGTCTCCGGCATGCCGTTGGCAGCCTTGTAGTCGTTCCACGCCGCGGCGGCCTTCGACATGTACTCCTTCTGCGGCAGACCCGGCTCCGTCTTCCGCAGCTCAGCAATCTTGTCCTTGACGTACAGGTTGAAGGCAGTGGGCGCGCGCTTCGGCTTGACGGACGCGGTGCTCGCCTGGCTGGCAGTGTCAGAGTCCGCGTTAGCAGCAGCCATCGGCTTCTTCTTGGGAGCGGCCTTCTTCTTGGGAGCCGGCGCGGCCTCCACGGCAGGCTCCACGGCAGGAACCGGCTTGGGCTTGGGAGCGGCCTTCTTCTTCGGGGCCGGCGGGGCAACGGGCTCCCCGGCAACGGGCTGCTCGGGCTCCTCCTCGGGCTCAGAAGCGACCACCTCGTTCTCCGGCTCCTCTGAGTCTGACGACTTCTCCTCAGGCTCTGGCGCCACTGCCACGATGGGCGCAATGGGCGCCGCCATGGGAGCGACCTCCTTCTTGGCCACCATCTGGTCAGGGATGCGCACCCAGACCTTCATGGCGTTCTTGATGCCGACCGTCCACATGTGCTTGTCGCGACCGGTCATCACCTTGCCAATGTCCTCGGCCTCCGCGCAGTAGCCGAGGCCCTGCGGCGTGCTCTCCTTGCCAGTGTACGTGTACGACATGTGGTTGTGGCACACCTTGTGGCCGGAGGGCAGAGCGACGGTCGACATTGTTTTTTGCTTTTACAAGTTGGTTGGTAACCAACTCGGGTTGGTTTGTAAGAGGTATAGCGCTCAGAATTGTGTATCGAGACTCTTTGATGCGCTCGTCAATTTTTGACCCCCGGCCCCAAATGGGGTTGCCCGTGGCCCTAGCCCAAAATGCAAAATGATGCATGCATGTGTTTTTTGTTTTTGTTTTTTCTTGGTTTTGTGGAGCGTCTTACTCCTCAAGCATCCGACTCCTCGACGTCCGACTCCTCAGCCTCCACTACCTCCGTGACGTCCGAGTCCGACTCCACCTCGTCAACAGGCGTAAGCGCAAGCGCAACCGCAGGCGCAGGCTTGGACTCGCGGTAGAGCGCCGCGGCCTTGGTCATGTACTCCTTCGACTTCAGGCCCGGCTCGGCCGCGCGCAGCTCGGTCATCTTCTCCTTGATGAAGAGGTTGTAGGCCGTCGGCGCCCGCTTCGGCTTCACGAGCACAATCTCGCCAGTCTTGGCCGCCAGCGCCGCCCGAGCAGCCTTTGAGTTTTTGCGAAGGCGCTTCGGGGCGTTCGGGTCCTTGGGCGCCTTCGGCTTGGACGCCGGCATGCCGTTGGCCGCCTTGTACTCGTTCCACGCCGCAGCGGCCTGGGACATGTACTCCTTCTGCACCTGACCCGGCTCGGCCGCGCGCAGCTCCGCAATCTTGTCCTTGACGAACAGGTTGAAGGCAGTGGGCGCACGCTTGGGCTTGGCAGTCGCGGCAACATCAGCCGCAGCCGTCTTGGCCGTCTTGGCCGTCTTCGCAGTGGCCATGGTCTTAGCAGCCGCCATTTGTATGAGAGACTGAGAGTGGTAGACGCCGGACGTCGGGTTGTTTGTTTTGGTTGTGGCTGTTTGTGGGTGGTGGGTGGTGTGCTATGAAATTCTGAGTCAGTCGTCAATTTTTGGGTCCCGGCCTCAATCGAAGTTGCTGGGTAAGTTTTTGAAAGCTGGCAAACGGGAATGCCGCCGATTCCGGAAAAATGAACGTCGCACACGGACTCGGATGCCAACATCAACCCAAGCAACCGCCCTAACAATGGACGTCGCAGACACAATCAACGCATACTTTGACATGGTCGTGCAGCGCATTGCTGCCGCGCCGGGGGCCGCCGCCGAAATTGCCGAGGCCGCCCGTCCTACCATTCTCAATATCGTGCTGATTGGGATTGCCGAGGCTGCCGCGGAGTTCGAAAGACGCCGCGCCGTCCAAGCCGCTTGGTTGGCCGATTTGGAGCATGCTTTTGATGAGGATGTGGCGATTGCTTAGGCGGTGCTTGCCTAGACGTGTGCGAGGAGCTCGTCGATGACAGCCAGCTTCCGTGCCACCTTCACGTACGCCTCCATTGCCGTCACGTTTTCGTCTTCTTCTTGTTGTTGTCCAAATTGCAATGGAGGACTATGCTCCGATATATACCGGTGAAGCGAACGGAGCTCGTCTTTGGTCAATCTCAATCTCTCGAGCTTCTTTTTGTACTCAGAGTTCTCGTCAATCGGGATTGCAGCAATACCGGCAATGTGTCTATTGAATAGCTTGACAGTTGTGTTCAAAGTCCGCGATGCTTCGCCCAAGGCTTTCCGACTTCCGGGGCTCAACTTCGCTAGGACGGCGTCCGTCGCAGCCGACGGCAATGTGTCGAATGGTCTCCCTTCCATCGGGCCGCTAGCCAACCTTGTCCGCCCACCTTGTCCGCCGCTAGCCGCCTCTCCTTTGAGGAACGCATTCACAATTCGTGTGCATGAAATGGCCGCGCCTTTTTGCACGATGTTGAATGAACGTCCGTGTGTGTGGACTACATATGAGTGGCCGTCTACCACGCACCTCAACTTGCCATTTGCACCACGTTTTATGTGCATCGAGGAGCTTCTTTTTCTATGTTCTACACTTACCGCTGCAAAAATCTCATTTTAAGAACGAAAAGGGCGGCGCCGGACACACATCTTCTTTTTTGCTCCTGCGCAACTTCACCAAGTTGGCGAGCATCGCCTTCTCCTCTTCCGCCTGCCGCTTTCGCCACGCCTCGAAGTTAAGCGCCTCCATCATGCGCCGGTACTCTTCGTCCTCTTCGTCGTCCCCCTTCCCACCATCGTCCTTGTGCACGTTGAAACCCGCCGCCCCCTCCGACGCCGACGCGACATTTTTGTTATTTCCATTGAATATTACTAGCTCGCCCTTGTCCGTCAGCACGAGCGTCATCGGCCCCACGCGGTCCGCCTCCGGAATGTCCGCGAACGACCACTCCCATATCACCGCGTCGCCATTTTCCTGCGCCGACAGCTTGTCCGCCTCGAGCACCCAATGAACGACGCCCCGCCCCGCACGCGTATGCCTCACTTTGTAATAGGCGTGCCAGCCATTGCGCGGAAAGTGCTCGTTGCTCATGCTGCCGTCTATGCTCTTCGACGCGCCGTCGCACATGTTGTTATCTTCCGTGCAATTCAGCAAACCGTACTTTTTGTCCTCGCCATACCGGCACGCCGTGCGAAAGTCCCACCCAGGGTACCACACGTCCCGACACACAATTCGCGAGAAAATCCACCACCCCTGCCGCTCGCACACGCGCTTCGTGCCCGACGGCCCCTTCCGGTACACGGTCCCGCCGTCCAGCCCAATGCTCAGCGCATATTGCTGGTTGGCACTGATGAGCGCGTACCTGCAGTTGCTGTACATGTCCATGTCTTGCGGCAGCACGTGCAACGCGTAGTTCCGGTAGCGCGACTCTTGGAAGATGCCTGCCACGTCGCCATGATGCAAGTCGACCGTGTACACCCCGAAGAACACCTTGCGCTTCTCCTTCGTCTTGAACGGCCCGTTCTCGCCCGCTGGCGTCGCCTCGCACTCGCCGCGCCACGAACAGCCGCACGGAAAGAAGCGCCCGCTCTCGTCCTGGCAGAACGAGTAGCACTGCATCATGTCTTTGTTATAGACGCTGCTCTGCGGAACATAGATAAAGTCGGTCACCCAGCGGTGCGTGCGCCCTAGGAAAGCATAGTTCGGCGCCTGCTTCCGGTCTTTGGTGATGCTCGGAAAGAGGACCTGCACATTCAGCGGAATCGCACGAAACCGCTGCAAGAACACCCCATAATCGCGACCGTTGGCTTCGAACCAGCGCTTGCCCTCGCCCAGCTCGTTGTAGTCGCGGTATATCAAGACAGTGACGGGGCCCTCGATGAAGCCTAGGTCCCGCTTCACTTTCGCCAGCTGCGCAACGAGCGTCCTCCGCAACTCTTTATCCGTCGCCTTGAACGTGATAGTGTAGCACGGCGGATTTTCGAGCGGCTCTTTGTTCTCAAAAGACATGCAGCCTTGGTACTTGAGCATGTCGTTGCCCGGGCTCGCATACGGATAGTCCTTCAGGAACATCGTGTACTCCACCTTGATGGCCGTCCAATTCCATGCCGAGGTGTAGCCACTGTGGGTGTACCCAAGCTTGTTGTTACTGTACGAGCCGCCCATTACTTCTCATGTCCAAAAATATTCGCGCAAGTCTTCAGAGGGCAGAAAGCCAAAAGCCAAAAGCTAAAAGATAAACAAGAGTTATGGGTTTTTCCGAATTCATAACCGGATTTATTGTCTTTACCATCTTGCTGCTGTTACTTCATGTGATACGACTATTTGCGATTCCGTTGGACATTGGCCTTCCGAGTTTACCACCCGTGCCTATAACATCAACGATATGGAACGTATTCCTGAACGTGACTCTCATATTCTTGGCGATTGTGTTGACCGCGTTCTTCGTGCTCTACCTCGTGTACAAAGCGATTGAAAAGATGATAAAACCCATCCCCATCTTCGGCACCATTATATGGGCCATCGTGAGTAACATCACGCCGTTCAAAGAGCTCAAGTCGTCCGGCGTCTTTGGGCTCTTCGACGCTCTCATCGGCATTGTGGGTTCCGGCTTCTCTGGTGCATCATTTAGGCGTGCGGGACAGGCCATTGCAGATTTCCTCTCGAGGTCCATAGGCCTTGCGCGGAGCAAGCTGAGGTTCGGGGGGCGACAAATCAACCTGCCTGGAGGCGGCCTGCCAGGCGGCTCGGGAGGGCTCTCCGGCTCCGCCACCACGACGGAAAACAAAGAGGGCGAGGTGCTCACGCAATCCCAGCAATTCCAAGTGCGCGACGAGTTCGTCAAGTGCATGCGCGAAAACATGGCCTCGTCCAATCCCAAGGACCCCATCTATAAGCAGCGCCTCGTCGACTTGAAGAACCAGCTGGTGCGCTCGCAGTGCCAGTCGCAAAACGTCGGCACATACATGAAGCTGATGATGGCGAGCAAATTCTAATACTTTAGTATTTTCCCCCACCAAAGTAGTGGGCTGCGTAACAGCATCAAAAGCAAGCAACCAATGGGACGGTTCTTTCTGCACACGGCCTTGTTCTTTGTCACGCTGGCGCTCGTGTTCTTCGTGGCGTACATGGCACACTACAGCATCATCCAGTCGGAAGTGCGGAAGCGCTCGCGCTGCCTGCGGGCCAAGCAGTCGTATGCGGCCGGCGGGGAGTACGAAGTCAAGGCGGTCGACGACCAAGGCACAGGTCTGTACAAGATGACGTACGACATGTCGAAAAAGCAGGTGAAGCACGAGTGCGCGTGCCCGAAGGGCGATACCATCAATCACTTCAAGAACGTGAAATACTACGACCTGAAGACGGCGTCGAGCCGCGAAATCAAAGACCTGATGTGCAACTGCGACATGGCGTACGACACGGTCGGCGCGGATGTGTTCTATGACGGCCACCCAGGCCTGGTGCGCTACCAGCAAAACTCGGACGAGTCGTTCTTCACGACCGACCTCTCGGGTGCCGTGGCGTCCAAAATCATCATGCCGGCGTCCAGCGGCGCCATCACGTCCCTGCAAGTGACGGCCAACAAGGACGAGACGCCGCTCTATTCCGTGGCCTACAACAACAAGACGCTCAGCACCAGCGAGCCCGAGATGCTAACGGACCCTTTCAAAGTGAGCTGCAAGTGCCCCATAGGGACGGTCGACAATGCGTTCAGCGTTCGCGTTTACGACAAGAGACGCGCCACGAAGAACGTCACGCAAAACTGCAAGTGCGACGCCGCCTATAGAACCGCCCCAACGGGCTACACCGGAACGCAAGGGCTGGTGAACTTCATGTCAAATGGCGACAAGAAGATGTTCGAGGCAATGCAGACGTTGGCTTAGGCAAGCGCCCACCCGCACTCTTTGAACGCCCCTAGAAGTGCTTCGCGCTGCTTGGCCTCGAGTTTGCCCGCGGGATAAGAGATGGTGAACGTTAGAAGTAAGCAGCCTTTGGCACTTGCCCCACCGCCGGCCTTGGGCATGCCGCGATTTTGCACCCTATACGTCTCCTTCGGGCGCACGATTCCCATGTCTGCGGTGTCCACGGTGAAGCTGCCGCCGTCCAACGTGGGAATCTCTAGTTTTTTGCCGGTCACACTCTCCGCGAAAGTGATAGGAATGGTCATAGCCAGGTCGGGACCGATGCGCTCAAAGTCACGGTGCGGCGCGACGACCACTTCGATAATCAGGTCGCCTGAAATGTCCCCCGTTTTCAGCGCTTGCTCACCTAGGCCCTGGAACTTGTATTGAACGCCGGTCTCGACGCCTGGGGACAGCTCAATGTCGAGAGTGCGCGTATCTTGCCATGTGCCCTTGTTTTCGCAGGCGGCGCAGCCCTTGCAGGTGACGCCGGTCTGGTTGCACGTCGTGCATGGACGTTGGCTAATCTGATTGAAAATGCCATGGCGGGTTGCGGTGGTTATGTTCCCCACGCCCGAGCAAGTGTAGCACGTGGCCTTGCACTCGTTGCACGACTTCTTGATGGCAACCTTGAGCGTCTTCTTGGCACCCGTAAAGGCTTCGACTAGGGAGATTTGCAGAGCATGCCTGTGGTCAGCGAACCGCCGCACTTGCCGGCGTTGGCCACCGCCGCCTCCTCCGCCGCCCATGCCACCAAAAGGGAAGCCGCCCCCTCCAAAGAATTGCGCAAACATGTCCTCTTGGCTGAACCCGCCGCCACCGCCGCCGCCGCCGCCCCCTGCACCAGCCGCCCATCCAGCGTCTCCCACGGAATCATATTGCTGGCGTTTGTCCGAGTCGCTGAGGACTTCGTACGCTTCTGACAAACTCTTGAACACCTCGGCATCGCCGCCCTTGTCAGGGTGCGCAGTCCTCGCTTTTGTCTTGTACGCCCGCTTAATCTCATCCGGGGAGGCCTCCGGCGAAACGCCGAGAGTGTCGTAGAACTTGGGCATTCTGTTTGATTATCGAAGGCAGAGCGCTTTAAGTCGGGTATTGTGTGGCGAGGGGTATACACCATTTAAAAAAAATGACGGTATGGTAGATATTATTGGAGTTGGCCACACACACCCATGGACCACGTAAACCCTGCTCCAGCAGCGCAAGCGCCCGTTCAAATGCCGAGCGCAGAAGAAATCGCTGAAATGAAAAAATGCTATGAAATGCAAGAGCAACGACGTGCATACAACCGTGCATACATGAAAAAATACAGGGTTGACCAAAGGGAGAAAGTAAAAGTTTACAAGCTCGCTTGGTATCACATGAATAGGGCGAAGCAACTGGCAGAGGGACAGGCCCAAGCCGAAGCATAAACAAGAACAAATGGATTGTTCCGGATTTAAAGGATTATTTTCTTTGGTTGGAGTAGGAACAGAGTTGTACAATTGTACAACCAAATGGAATTACTCCAAACGAATCGCCTCGAAGCGGCAAAAGATGCGTTCTACCAGCGAGGTCTCTCCATCATCAATTTGGAGCACGGCTCAAAGAAACCCGTCGTGGTCGGATGGACGGCGTTAGATATGCTAACACTTGGCGTCTCGGCTCTAACAGCAATTGCAATGGCGCCAGCTGGCAGCACGCCAAACTGGGGTGTACGCTGCGGCCTTGCCCCCGGATGCGCCTCGCCTGTTTTTGTCCTCGACCTGGACACTTACAAAATCAAAGACGATTCGCAACGAGAGACGGTCGAAAAACTTAAGGCGCTGCAGACGCTCCTTGTTGAAACCCCGACCGGCGGCTATCACGTATATTTCCAGTTTGACGAACGCATGAAGACGCTTGCTCTTGAGAAGAGCATAGAGCTCTTTGGTTACATGGACATCCGTTCGACCGGGACACAAGTCGTAGGTTGGAGCTCGGTGCTATCGAACGCAGGAGTGATGCAGGCATATGCCAAAAAGGGGGTCGTTTTGAAGCATGAAGACTACCAGCTTGTGAACTCCCGGTCCCCCATGATAATGCCGGACTGGGTTTACAACATGATTCACACCAACCTTCCCAAAAAACAAGTGCATGTCGGTCACGAAGAGGGGATGGCAGGCGACGCCGACGGTAAGCCGACAGATTACAACGTTTTGCGTGACGTTGTCATGGGGTTGAAGAAAGAACGCTCAGTTGAATACGATGATTGGTTGACAGTTGTAATTAGCATTGTCAATGTGAGTATGCAGAATGGCTACAGAAGCAAGGGGCTCCGTCTTTGTCACAAATTTAGCGCTCAGTGCCCGGAAAAATACGACGAAAACATAACAATGAAAACGTACGACCGTCTTGCAGATGGCTATGATTCGTATTACAAAGAAAGAGCTAAAATAGGGACCTTGCGTAAGATGCTCGAAAAAGATAACAAGCAGCTGTTCGATGAATTATTCGGCGTCGATGCGGTTCTCTTTCATGAAGAACGCATCAAACGGGACATGGCCATACTCTCCAGGTATATCACATGCGAAAAGGAGGGCGCCCGTTGCAATGCGAAAGACATTGATATTGTAAGTACAATTCTGGAGATGGACCCGATGAAGTTGTATGGAAAGCTTGTTAGTGATGGTAAAACCCTTTATCAAAGACTTGCGCCAAACATTTATAAACCGCTCAACGGGCATCGAGAACTTTGCATGTGGGCACACTCATTCGACAGAGTCTTCATGCCATGGTTTCGAAAGAACTGCACAGATGCTATATCAAAAACACGTATTGAATATGTGAATAACCGTATCAATAACATCAAATTCTTGCAGTATGAGTTTTCATTTATATTACTTAATGTTTCTGTCTATCGCGAAGGCTTTCTTGAGAAGTGGAATACTATGCCAGGTGTGATTCCTTTTATGAACGGTCTATACGATGTGAAAACAGAAGCACTCGTCGAGACGGAGGAGGGATACAGCCCTTTCTCCATTTTCGTTCCATTTGAGTGGCAAGGTCCAAAGACATTCAGTGATGAGGTAGAGCAACAGTTTCAAACGTTCATGGGACAGATTTATCCAAACGACGACGTGAGAGAGTATGTGCTTCGCGCATTTGCAAACAACCTGGCGGGCCGTCCTCTCAAAAAGTTCTTCATGCACTACGGCCGACGAGGCGATAACGGCAAGAGCACTATGTTCACGCTGCTACATAATACAGTGGGTCGTCTCTATCGGTCTGTGAAGCCCGAATTCTTGTATACTAACTTGTTTGCAACCGCTTCGGGTCATAACAACCAAATGGTGGACTTGATAGGTGGTCGCTTTGCCGCCGTTGCCGAGGTCAAAGGCGATGGCAAGCGAACGATTGACAATGCTCTTCTGAAGATGCTCACGGGTGGCGATGTCATGAAAGGGCGGTCTGCGTATTCGGCGGAAGACATCGAGTTTACGTTCCTTGGCGGTTTGCATGCATTCATGAATAGTCTTCCAAGTGTCGATGAGTTTGATGGTGGGACGAGTAACAGGTGTGTCGTCATTCCATACAATAGCTTGTTCACCAACACACCGAAGGGACCCAATGAGTACCCCAGACTCGAAAACATGCATCAGATTCTCGAAGACATCAAACCTGTTCTTCTTCGCGAACTTGTGCTGCGGTCGTCCAAACCGCTCCCACCGATGCCATTACACGTACACGCCGCAACAAAGGGATACTTGGATGAAGAGTTTCCATTGGCGGACTTGCTTGAACAAATTGTAGAAAGCGATGCACACGACGCATTCATCAGTATTACTGTATTACTTGACATGTACAAGGCATCGGGTGGCAAGGGTGCAAAAGATATGAGACGCTCAAAATTCCAAACGCTGGTTGAAAGCAAATTGGGGCCTATGACAGATGTTTTCAACTACACGGACGCAAACAAAAAGAAAAAAGTTAGAAGTGTATGGGTTGGGTGGGCGTTGAGGGAGATTGACGGAAATACTAGTGAATGAAGTGGCGGCCACTTTTCCCAAAAAAAGGGTCACGGCGGCCACGACTACGCCACTTTTGACTGTGACGGTGTTTTAAAAAATGTACTTTTGGTAAGACGTGTGTGGTAATGAGACATAGTCTTTAAAATAGTAAGCAGCCACTACGCCACAAAAAAAGGGGAAAGAGCTCTTAGGAAATTAAAAAAGATAATAGGAGTCTTTTTCTAAAATTTTGAATTTAAGCGACCATTCTTTTTACATTATCTATACAAATATGTTACCATTTAAGTGTGACGAATACAGCGGTGATATGTTTTCTCGTCACGTCCAAAAGTGGCGTAATAGTGGCGTAGTGTGGCCGAGTAAAACCCATTTTTAGAGTACTTTTCAGAAGTTTGCAACTGCAAATGGTGTCACACTCGTCATTTTACGTTAAGAATCACATAAATCTGTTTTTGGCGTAGAAGTGGCGTAGTAGTGGCGTAGTAGCCGAAAATGACCACCCTCTCACTTCTTCTTCCTCGGCGCAGGCGGCGCAACAGGCGGACACTTCTTATCCAAAATATTCTTCATCATCTGCCGCGCCGTTGGTGCAACGTCCGGGTTCGTTGTCCGATAGAGCGTCCACAACGTCGTACAATCCATCAACTCTAGGATTCGGCGTTTTATGTGCGTTGGCAAGCCGTTCAAGTTGAGAGGTGCAGGCTTTGAATTGACGCTCTCATCCGAATCAGGCGATTTTGGCACTTTCCTTACTGTTTTGGTGTTCGGACCCCCGGTCTTGGGCGGCATTTTGCGTTATCTGTCGCGTTATCTATCTTGTACTATGCTTATAATTCTCCCGTACACCACTTAGGGCAAAAGCACGCAACATACACATACTGCAAATGTCGCTGGCATACTCCCTTGAAAACTCGCAAGAGGACCGGGGCAAGCGGTTCCTCTACGTCGCCCCCGACTTTGTTCCACTCGCAACTCATCTAAAAGCGTCCGGCGCCCTCAACGCTCTAAAATTCAAACTCACGACAACATGGGACATGATTCAGGCACACGACCCAGAATGCACGGTTCTCTACATCCCCGGCTCACAACCCGCACCCGCTCTCTCATTTGAGTCTATCATCGTCCTCGAGGAGCTCCTCAATGCCAACATCCAGATGCTCGACGACCTAGCATTGCTCGACGACCCCATCTTCTGCAAGCATGCCCCTCCACGAACGGCCTACTTGTGGTGTGATAAGCAAAGCATGCCAAGCAAACCAAACAAGCCAGGCAAATCGCCCATTCCTAGCATCCTTCCCAACACCAAAGAGTGGGTTTGCTACAATGACATAGCCGAGTGCGAAGAAAAGATTCAAATGGGTCTCCTGCAAATGGAAGACTACATGACCGGCCTTCTCATCATGTCCAAGAAACTAGAGCAAACAATGCAATCTATTACTCAACTCTCGGGCGGCGCACCCTTGAGCGATAGCCTCCACCGCCGCCTAACACCACCCGTGCCAGAAGTCGTCCTCATTGTTGGCAAACTCCCAGCAAACAGCATCCCCCTAATCAAAGCTATGGACACGCTCTTCGAAGCCGACAAAGTCGCGTCTATCATCACGTGCGATGCATCTGTCGACGTCATGGAAAACATGGCGCCAAGCCTGCTCACTTTCATCAATATCGCCGACGAGCTGGACAAATTCAGCATCGACGTCATGTTCCGCGAAATCAAGCGTCGCAAACCGCAATCACACACCTATGTCTTCATTGGCGAGTGGTCATTTCAAAAACAAAAGCTCAAGTCATACTTTTCTAAATTAGAGCAAGAGCATCCATCCTCGTCCTTCGTGTACGACTTGGCGTCTTGGTGGTCGCTCCATGAGTCAGCGCCCGACCCGGTGCGCGTCCGCTTCATGCTAGACCCCGCAACTGTTATCCGGCACTTCCTCTCAAAACAAGCGGACGAACTGCAAATTACACTCGGGAGGGCGGACTCAAAAGAGCCCGACGAGCCAGATGCGCCCGAAGAGCCTGACACCCCCACCCCAACCCACTCTCAATGCAGTTGTGACTGCTAAGCTAATGCAAAGCTAGTGCAAAGGTTTTCCTAAGTTCGCCCTCCAATCATCCCGCGGCTCACGCTATCGTAATGCACAGCATACCGCGCGTCTTTGTCACGCATCCGCGAAAGGCGGCGTTCTTCTTTTTCCTCGTCATCGCGCTCCTTTTGCGCCCGCCATGCCATCTCCTCCTCCGTCATGGGCGCCTCCGTTGCCGACGAACGGTGCGCACTGTAATCTTCCACCGTCTTGAAATCCTTGCGCTTCTTCACGGCCCGCGGGTCCACCAGGCGCGTTGCCGTCGTCGCCACTTTATAATCAGTGTAAGCGAGCCCCTGCCGCGCCGACTGCGGCACGTGCGAGAAATCGTCGGGCTTGTCCCCGCCAATCTCCGTGAACTGCAGCTTCTTGGCAAGTTGCATGGCATCCGGCTCCCGGTGAATGACAATCTCCCGCGACTCGGGCAACGTGTGCTCCTCGAACGCGCTGTTAAACCGGTCGGCACTTATCTTGCCAGATAAAATCTTCGGCACGCTGAGCTCGCCCCGCGTCTTTGACGACTTCTCCATCATGGAACCATAGCCGGCGTCCACCTCCTCGTCACCCAGCTTGTTCTCGTCGAAGAACTTGTTGAACCTCTCTTGAAAATTCTTGTTCGACTCGTCGCGCCCTTCGGTCTTCTTGGATGAAAACATGGGGTGCGACGTGGGCGGCGCGCGCGGCTGCTCGGGTGCGGGCGGCCCAAAACCAGGCTGCGCATAAAAAGCCTCCGCCTCTTGCTTGAGCTCGTGGTGGGGACGGTCGGCGTTCCGCATTTTGAACTCGACCGCCAGCTTCTTAAAGCAGTCCGTCACGACCTCGAACATCTCTTTGTTGCCGCCCTTGTCAGGGTGCACCCATCGCGCCGTCCGACGGTACGCCTCCCGCAGTTCGTCCCAAGTGAAGTTCCTCCGCAACCCAAGAACGTCATATGGGTCTATTACCGGGCTCGGCGCTCCGACGGCCGGGTTGTTTAGGGCGCTGTAGTACTTATCGTACACCTGCGCGCGGCTCGGTTGATTGCCCATTATAGCGGGCGTCATAGGTACGCCTTTAAGTAGCCAGCCGGAGGTTATATGCAGCCTCGGTCGCTTCGCTCGCCGCAAGCGGCACTTCGTCCCTTCGGGACCGCGCCGTTCTTGGGTCAAATTGCACAAAATTGACACCAGGCCGTGTAAGGACGGTCGACACCCACATGAGACGGTCGCGCATCCATGAACGGTCTGTATAGGGATTATAGCGAAGCTGATTTGCCTATTGTTTTCGTTCGAGACACCTACAACGAACGCAGCCTCGGTCGCTTCGCTCCCTTCGGGGCAGCGGCGTTCTTAGGCGAAAACTTGCAAAAATGAGACCAGAATGTGTAAGGGCACTCGACACTCGCATGAGACGGCCGCGCGTCTACGAACGGTCTGTATAGGGACTATAGCGGAGCTGATTTGCCTATTGTTTTTGTTCGAGACACCTACCATGAGCCGTTCATGGGATTGCAGCCTCGCCCTTCGGGCTCGGGGCCGCGCCGTTCTTGAGTCAAATTGCACAAAAATGAGACCAGACCGTGTAAGGACGGCAAGCGTTCTTGTGAGACGGGTGCGCGTCCATGAACGGTCTGTATAGAGACCATAGCGGAGCTGATTTGCCTATTGTTTCGTTCGAGACACCTACCATAACACAGCAGCATAACACAGCAGCATAACACATACATCAGCACTTCACGAACGCCGTCTGCACGGGCCCCAGCAACCCCATCGCCCCTCCACACGTCCGGTAGTGAATATGGCGTTCCAGCTTACCGCGCATCGACACCTCGTACTCACCTGGGCAGTGGAAGATGACCACGGCCCGCTTGTCTTTCACCACGGCCACACCAGCGTTCGACCAATCGTCGTATGCCTTCCACGGCGTCGGCTTCACCTCTTTGGACGGCCGAGCGCCCCAGTACAGAACGCGGGTCCCATCCACAGCGTCCACATCAATGACGGCCTCGACATTGGCATTTTGCGGCACGAACCGGTCTTTGATTAGAGTGGGCGGCACGGCGGCGTATCCTAGGAACGGCAGGTACGTGTCACGGCGCGTGAGCAGCCACGCGGACATCGTGCCCACGACCACGCTCAACAACACCAGCACGGGCGAAGAGCGCTTCGCGAAAATAGTCACGACACAGAAGATGAGCGTGAAGACTTGCGTGATGCCGTGCGCAATCATGGCCTTCGTGGGGCAAAAGTCGGTCTTGCCATTGGCATCGCATTGAGCTTGCATTGTTACTATGCTATCTCTTTATCATAAAACAAGATATTAGGGCGAAGCCCACCTACGGCTAGATATTAAGGCGATAACCATCATCCTACCATACACAATGGCCACAATTCGCAATACGATTCGCGTGATTATCCCCGGCTACGGCCAACCACACGCTGACAAGAAGCAAGCCATCTTCAACTCGAACATCACACTCTTGGCTCAAACATGTCCGCCCGGCAACACGCTCGACGTCCATGTGCACATCTATGATGATACGAACGTCCCACAAGACCCCATTATTCCCGACGTTAATCCCGATGTCACTCTAACCATTCACAGAGAACCGGGCATAGTTGGCGAATTCATTGGAAAACATGCAAGCGCTCTACAAGCGGCCAATTCTCAACCCGAACCACAAGCCAAACCAACCCACATTCTCATGCTCCTCGATGACGTCGAACTGCAACCCTCTTTCAACCTCGCCCAAGCCATTCAAATCCAAGAATATTGCCTCCTCAACATCCTTTCGCCAACCCTCACGGACGAGAGCGCGACGTTCTACCCCTACATGCGGTCGTCTTACGGGCCGCTCTTCTCCGTAGGAGCGGCTCCGCCGGCCTCCCAACTCCCTCCTGGAAACGCCGCCCACCCGCCACTCGTGCCCCTCGTGCCCTTGGTACGCATCACATCCGCGTGCGAGATGTTTTGCTACCTCATGCCCACCCCCAGTTTCATGGCATGGTGCGCCCATCTCGACCCGGCAAACCCATGGCTCTGGGGCATGGACCTGCTTCTAACTTACAAGTTCAAGTTCCGCGTCGGCATGGTGCCCTTCATGACAGCAACCCACCACTTCCAGAGCCTCTGCTACGACGCCCACCCGGACATCAAGCCGTTCGAGCGCTTCCACGCCTATCTGGCCAAGTACGGCGAAACGCAAGAGAGCTTGTCCCATCTGCCGGCCATCGTGACGACCGTGCCCCTAATCACCTAGCCACCCAAAAGCACCTAAGGCCACATCACTTATCTTGTGAAACTACACTTCACTCATGGCCACCGCTAACGCATACCCCGAGTCCGAGTACCTGCGAATGGCCCGGCGCGTCCTGGAAGAAGGCAAGCCGCGCGCAGACCGCACGGGCACCGGGACCATTAGCCTCTTTGGCGAACAGATGCGGTTCGACATCTCCAAGTCTGTGCCGCTCCTCACGACCAAGTTCGTGCCGTGGAAGGCCGTCATCAAAGAGCTGCTCTGGATGTGCCGCGGCGAGACGGACGCCGGCATCCTGCAAAAGCAGGGCGTCCGAGTGTGGGACGGCAACTCCTCGCGCGCCTTCTTGGACTCGCGCGGCCTATGTGATATGCCGGAGGGCGACATCGGCGGCGGCTACGGCCACGTCTGGCGTTATTGCGGCGCGCCCTACAAGACGTGTAAAGACGATTACACCGGCCAAGGCATCGACCAGCTGGCCGAAATCGAGCACAGCCTCAAGACCGACCCCATGAGCCGCCGACACTTCATGACGGCCTGGTACCCTCCGGGCCTCGAGCGTATGGCCCTGCCGCCGTGCCATTTGAGCGTGCAATTCTACGTGGATATAGACGAGGATAAGGCCACCGAGGCCGCCGGAGCCCAAACCAAGCACCTGAGCGCCCACATGTATCAGCGTTCTCAGGACACACTCCTCGGTGCGCCGTTCAACATCTTTTCATACACCGTCCTAACATACATCCTCGCGAAGAAGTGCAACATGACCCCTCGAACGCTCATCATCTCGACAGGCGACACCCATATCTACCAAGACCATATTGACTGCATGAAAGAGCAACTAAACAGGACGCCTTTTGCGCCGCCGCAGCTCGTAGTTGATGACTCTGTCGCAACAAAAGACTGGTCAGAGATTACGTTGGACGACTTCAAACTCGTGAATTACGAGCACCACCCTGCAATCAAAGCGAATATGAGCGTGTGAGTACACAAACTCCAAAAAAGGACCCAGCTTCTCCCCTATTATTTTTATAAGTAGACTCTACTCAAGAGAACAGAATGCGCATCCAAGACTTCCTCCGCCATGTGTTCGACGCATCCAACCGGTCCAAGAACGGCTCATGGGTGATGTTTCGGGACGGCAACCCCGACACCCTCGTTGCCATGCGCTTCGACGACGAGAACGAGGGTGATGACCATCCGCCCACGTGCATTCTAGTCACACCCGACCTCATCAAGGTCCAAAAATACTACGGCGCATGGAATGCCGCTCACTTCCCCCGTGACAAGTCTTGGGATGCAATTCTTTGCGTAAAAGAGTATACTCGTTTGTGAGCTAACGCAGAACCCCCAAACTGTTTTTTGCTATTGCTCTTGGCATGGCTCTGTTTCCACGTCAATCCACAGCTCTTGCGAACGCCGATAAACCAGCTCTTCGCCTGCGCAAATGTGTTTTAGTGTGCGGAATCCCACGTGCATGTAGCCGTTCCGGCCAAACCGTACGAGCGTGCAGTTTGGCTCGAGACCTTCGTAGAAGTCTTCGTGTACATATGCGTTAATGTCGCGAGGCGTCGCCGTCATATCTATGATGCACTCGTCATCGATGAAGAATGTCCATTCGCTAGGTGTCACTTCCCACACATATTTGCGGTCGCCGTGGATATCACCAAGGTAAGCGCCGGCGTTTATGTCGTCCAGTGCGATAACTGAGAACTCGTCGACCGAGTTGGAGCGGCGGCGTAACTCCAGCGGATGCCCGCCGTAGTTCGCCACATCAGGGCCCATGCTCAGCTGCGCCAGTTGCTTGCTTATTTCACCCGATATGTCAGGCTCAAAGAAGCGCTCGCCAGGGCTCATACCCATGATACCGCACGGAAACTTCGTTTGCATCATAGACATGCTTAGCTATGCTAATATATGCTCTTTGCTCTTAAGCAAACTCCTACAACACGGTATAGCCGTTGCAGAAATATAACCCGTCATTTTTTTCCGTCGCTGCAATGACGCATCGCCGCATCGCCGCATCCATCCATGACGACGACTGTGCTCACTTAGAACGGCATGTATGGCAAACCAGCATTGAGGCATATATTTTCCATCATTTAAACGAATTCGCACAAAAACAATCAAATGGAAAACGCTTGGTCCACCCTCCGCCTCGGCGATGCCCGTGTCTCCGTCTCCGCCCTCGGTGCCATCCGTGCATACCCCCTGACGTCATCCACAGACCACCCCACCCCTCTCCCCTTCCAAATGATGGACTACGGTCTCCCCTACCCTGGCACACCCCTTCGCACGGTGCGCATTGAGGTTTCAAGCGGCGACTTCCACAACTTCTTCGTCCACGAGCTCGTCTGGCAAGCGTTCAATGGCGACATCCCCGACGGCTGGGAGGTCCGCCACAAGAGTCAAGCACTCCAAGACATCAGCCCTGCCAACCAAGAGGCGTCCAACGCCCTCGACGACATTGACATTTACCCTAGCACAGTAACTCGACTCTCGCCCGACACCATTTACTACCTCAACAACCCGCATTTGTAATTATCTCAAATCCGCGCCTTCAACTCGTCACAAATCTCTTTGCGTTTCATGCGATGCGCAAGGTTGAGCTCCCGAGCAATGGCCCGCAACTGAACAATCGAATACCCACCCTGAGCCTCACTCTTGTTACAATTCCGGATGTCTTTTTGATACCGCGCGGCTTGAGCAGCAAGAGGCGGCTGATTGCTACCTTGCAAAGACGGTACTACTGGCGCAGCTACTGGCGCTACTACTGGCGCAACTACGGGCGCCACTTCTCGCGCAACCAGCGCAGGCGCCTTTGCCATACCTATTTTTGCAACCCGATACTTCTCCAATCGTGTACACATCTTTGCCTTGGTCCCGTACTTCGACAGACCATACTTCAAGAGCATCGCCTGCAACTCCTTCACGGTCTTTGCCTCACATGCCTCTCTATTTGCAAACTGAAACGAAGGGATACCTCGTGCGGGCGCCGCTGCAACTGGCGCAACGGGCGCAACGGGCGCAACGGGCGCAAGCACCGGCGCATCAGCAGTCTCAGACGTTGTAAGTTGTGAAGCCGGCGCAGAAATCGAAGACTTGGCCGCGAATATAGCTTTCAAATCCAAGATAGCATCGTCGACGCTCTTGCGCTTGAACGGGTTCGGGTGCACCATTTGGAGCACCACGGTGCGCATGGCCCGCTCATAAGTTATCTGAGAATGCACGGGCATGGGCAAGCCACCGCCCCCACCGCCCCCGCGGGTCTCGTACTTGAATGCAATTTCACACAACGACATTCCCACGCCGTACACATCTACCTTGGGCGCGATGACGTGGTTGAACACCTGCGTGAAGTTCTGGAGCGGCACCTTCATCAGCATCAGCACAGCGGCTGCCATTTCATGCTCGTACGTCATGCCATGCCACCGCTTATTCATCCATTCCTTGAACTCGGTTCGACCAAACCACTCAAAGTTCTTCCAGCATGCACTCAGAATCGCGTCGGCATCCGTCACTTTCTTAGTCATGTTATAGTAGATTTTGAACTCGGGCGGATAGTACGGATACACGTGCTTGTGTGTGCTGGTTTTGACAGGCAACCTCCGCATCTGGTCCAACAGCCCAAAGTCAATGAGGTTCACGCGGAGTTCGCCGGGGGCTCGCAAAGCGCTCGCATCTCCCCCCTCATCAAGCAAGATATTCTGCGGCTTGATGTCAAAATGCGCGAGCCCCGCATCTTGCATGCGCTTGATGCCCTCCAGCACCGGAATGAACGCCCGAATCAAATCGTCGAACTTGACCGCGCCCATGTTTCGGAACAGTTTCGTCAGTTCGTAGCCCCCATTCTCGTACACCACTTGATTGTAATACTCTTGTTCCCTTTTGATGTGCTGCCTGCACCTGTAAGTCTCATCAGTTGTCACGAACTTCTTTTTGGACACGATGCACTTGCCCAGGTACGGCACAGTAAACTTGCGTTGCGGGTCGAACTGTGCGATGCGCGCGGCGTCATCTACCTCCTCTTTCGCGGACTCCCCGCGCGAGAACAGCTTGCCCACGGCCCTCTTGCCGGGTCCCGGTGGTGTTGTTGTCCCTACCTCACAAGCGAGCGGCGGCGAAAACACGCAGCCGTAGGCGCCGTCACCTATGTACGCGCCTCCTCGGTCGGCGCCTGCGCGCTTTCCAACACCTTCGCGAACCATCCCCTCTATCCTATCACGCATATAAAGGAATCGACCCACCAACATACAACCAGAAACCAGCTTCTCTCTCTAAAATGCAGCCGTCTTGGGGCTTTTCGTCCCCTTCGGGCGTGAAGAAGCGCGCGGCCAAGAAAAAGCAACACATCGCGCCGCCCATGGCAGACGATAGTGACGGAGACAGCCCCGCCATCCAGCTTCCCGCGTTCATGACTGGCCGTTCTACGGTCTACTCGTCGCACAATTGCGTCTTCTTCCAAGACGACATCACGACTGACACCGTATTTGCCCTCAACAAAGAGCTGCGCGCGGTTGCCGAGAAGCTCATTCTCATCGGAACGATTCATAAGACGGCCCCGCCGCCCATGTGGCTCCACCTGACGACCAACGGCGGCGACATCTACGCGGCCTTCTCTGTGATTGATTGCATTAAACATCTGGGCGTCCCGGTGTACACTGTCGTCGACGGCTTTGTGGCGTCAGCCGGCACCCTCATCAGTGTGGCCGCGGCCAAGCGCTACATCATGCCGAACGCCTACATGCTTCTCCACGAGCTGCGCAGCAACATGTGGGGCAAGTTTAGCGACATCAGCGACGAAATGACGAACCTCAAGAAAGTCATGGACCACATCGTCCGCATCTACACCGAACACACCACCATTGCACCGCGCCAACTCGAGAAAATCCTGAAGAAGGACATCATCTGGAACGCGGACGAGTGCCTACAGCATGGCGTCATTGACGGCGTCTTCAACGGCTATAATTAATCAAAAATAATCATAAGCCCAACCGAAAACCATTTAAAAAGCAGCCGCCTTATTTCTGTACCCCACCAACCCATCAGGATGAGTGCCACCAATGAGAACGCCCCTCAAGTCGCAAGGGCTCAGGCCGCAAGCGCTGAGGCCCAGACCTTCGCCTTCCAAGCTGAAATCAATCAGCTGATGTCCCTCATCGTGAATGCATTCTACAGCAACCGCGACGTCTTTCTACGTGAGCTAATCAGCAATGCCAGCGACGCCATCGACAAGGCGCGCTACGAGAAGCTCCAAGCGGGCACCATGACGACCGCCGACCTTGCGATTCGCATCGTGGCGGACAAGGCCAACAAGACGCTCACCATCTCGGACGATGGCATCGGCATGTCCCGCGACGATTTGATTTCCAACCTAGGCACTATTGCCCGTTCTGGCACAAAGGCGTTCATGGAGGTGCTCTCGGCCACGCAAGCGGACATGAGCCTGATTGGCCAGTTCGGAGTAGGCTTTTACTCGGCTTACCTAGTGGCCGCGCGTGTCACCGTCGTGTCGCGCGCGGACGTAAGCGCCCCGTTCTACGCATGGGAGAGCATGGCCGGCGGCACATTCACTATCGCGGAGCACAGCAACGCGAGCCTAGTGGAGCTTCGCCAAACGGGCACGGCAATTACGCTGCACCTGCGCGACGACTCTCAAGAGTACCTGGAGGAGGCAAAAATCAAAGAACTCGTAAACAAGCATAACTCTTACATTTCGCACCCCATCCTGCTGGAGGTCGAGCGCGAAGTGGAAGTGGAAGAAGAGACAGCAAAGCCCGATGAGGCCAAGCCCGAGCCTGACTCCGAGTCAGTCACCGTCGAAGAAGTTGACACGAAAGAAGAGTCTAAAGAGCCCGTCCCCGAGAAGAAGAAAGAACTAATCAAGGAGTGGAACCGACTCAACAAGCAGAAGCCCATTTGGCTCAAGGCCGCCAACGACGTCACAAAGGAGGAGCACGAGGCATTCTACAAGAACCTAGCAAACGACTGGCAGGCCCCCATGTCCCACAAGTTCATCAAGGCCGAGGGCAACCTCGAGTTCCGCGGCATACTCTACGCCCCGCGCCGCGCGCCGTTCAACCTGTTCCAAACGTCGGGCAAGCGCCGCAACATCAAGCTCTACGTCCGCCGCGTATTTATCACGGACGATTGCGAGGACCTCGTCCCCGAGTGGCTCAACTTCGTCAAGGGCGTCATTGACAGCGACGACCTGCCTCTTAATGTATCCCGCGAGATGCTGCAACAGAACCGCGTCCTCAAAGTCATCAAGAAGAACATCATCAAGAAAGCCATCGAAATGTTCGAGGACCTGGCGCAAGACAAGCCGGAGGACTATGCGACGTTCTACGAGGCGTTCAACAAGAACCTGAAGCTCGGCGTGTACGATACTTACCAACCCACCGAGTCAAGCATGAACGCGGCTCATCGCGACGCCCTAGTCAACCTGCTGCGATTCTACTCGAGCAACGATGTGGAGAAGCCCACGTCCCTTCTGGACTACACGACCCGTGCCAAACCTGACCAGACCAAGATTTACTACATCACTGGCGACAACATAGACATGATGCGCAAGTCGCCGTTCATTGAGCGCCTCCTTGCAAAGGGGTACGAGGTGCTCTTTATGATAGACGCCATCGACGAGTACATGAGCCAACGCCTCACGGAGTACACGGTCAAAGACGGGGCCGAGCCCAAGACATTCAATTTGGTTAACGTCTCGAAGGATGGCGCTCTCTTTGATGACGAAGAAGAGCAAGCCAAGACGGCCGAGTACGAGCCCCTTTGCACTTACATCAAGGAGGAGTTGAAGGACCGCGTGATAAACGTACAGCTCTCGACACGTTTGGCTAAGGCGCCTGCTGCCGTCGTCACACAAGCGTACGGTTGGACGGCCAACATGGAGCGCATCATGAAGGCGCAGGCGCTGCAAGGGAAAAACGACTTACAATCGTACATGACCCCCAAGAAGATTCTAGAAATCAACCCGGACCATGTGATTATTACAGCTCTCAAGGCAAAGCTGGCCGAGAAGAACAAGAAGCCTCTCAATGACCTGATTCACATGTTGTTCGACACGACGCTCCTCGCGTCCGGCTTCATGCTCGATGAGTCGACCGAGTTTGTGGACCGCATCCACCGTCTGATGGTTATAGGCATGGCCCTCGATGAGGAAGAGGGCAAGGAGCTGGAAACGCCGGCGCCCGTCACCGAGGCGCGCCACCTCACGGCCATGGAGCAACTAGACTAAGAAAACTCACGCACCCCAACTCACGCCCAACACCCGTGCAACGTCGTGGGCACATGCTCTGGCAACCACAACTCCGCAATTGGCCCATGAGACAGATTATCAGCATCAAAGATAGCCAACGTGCTACTTGTTTTTTCAGAATCATGAACAATAGTCATGAGGTGCCCCTGATTATTCAGCACCGGTTCTCCCAAGAACGCAGACGTTCCTCCTTCCCAACTCTCTAGAAGCTGGCCGTTCATAGAAAGGCGTCCTAGGCACGATGCACTCAGCGAAGCAAAGAGACCGGACTTATTACAAGCCGGAAACTCAATAAATGAGTCAGAGTACACCTTTTCTTGCACGAGTTTGGCGCTCTTGCAATCCCATGTCGTCCTCATCAGGCAACACTTTGAGCTCGCCATGTCTTGGAAATTTATGACGTCGGGGTACATGATGGATAGAAAGCCAGGTTGCGCGCCATTTACATTTACATGGTGTGTGACAAAGCCCGGCTCAATCGGCGCAGTAGCAGACGCTCCTTCACATGCGCATCCACGCGCCACCGCATGCGCCACTCCTTGTGCCCCCGTACTTTCTAGACAATGCACAATCCCCAAATGCATGTTTGCCATGTTCAATCTTAAAGCATGTTGAAAGAACACGTAGTGCGTGGGCGTCACGACGAAATCGTGCAAATACAAGAAGCCCGGTACACGATAAGGCGTCTTCTGCTTGATATTTAATTCAGCGTCCATCTCGAAGAACGTTATAGTAGTGGCGTCCTGTGCATACTCGAGCGTATAGAAAACAAGCATCCTGCGCATCCCCAGCCTATCGCCTATTATTTTTGGATGGGCGCCCACAACGTCGCCAAACAAGTGCAACTTCCGAAGAACGGCGTCAACATGTGGCGACGACGTCTTTCCCGGCATCCCCTCTTGGAAGGGCGCCAACGGCCCGAGCGTCTCGAGCGTCGCTGCGTCCATGACATACGGCGCGCCGCTCTCGCTGAACACGAGCAACACGCCACCCCATTCTATCACATTTGTATTTGCAGTGTTTTTGAGCGCCCTCATGCTCGGCGGCGTCCCAAATGCCCCAGAGTACACACGCCGCCCACGCTTCTGTTCGACCTGCCGGTGCATCGTGTCGACGAGTCGTGCTTGATAAGTCGCGCGGCCATTCTCAAATCTATAGGCGGACACCATGCCATCACCATCGAACGGGTGCGTCACTGTGCTGCCGTGCTCGTGAAAGACGCCCGGTCCGCACTTATAGTACGTCCCCCGCATAGACTGTGGCACCGCGCCCGACTTGACGGCAAGCTGCACAGGACTTTTGAATTCAGTAACGTTCTTGAAAGTTTTGAACCAATGTGCATTTGCCGCCATGCTTTGTTATTTACTTTACGTTACTTATTTCACTTACTTTGATTGCCCTGCTTTAGACCATCCACCGGATGCAGCAGCCACTGGGGTGCGCGCCGTTCTTGGGTCAAATTGCACAAAAATGAGACCAGCCCGTGTAAGGGTTGCAAGCGTTAGCGTGAGACGGTCGCGCGTCAGCCAAGCTGCACTACGTGTCAATGAACGGTCTGTATAGGGACTATAGCGGAGCTGATTTTCCTATTATTTCGTTCGAGATGCCACCGCCGTTCATGGGATTGCAGCCTCGCCCTTCGGGCTCGGGGCCGCGCCGTTCTTGGATGAAAGTACACAAAAATGAGACCAGTGTGTGTAAGGACGGTTGACACTCGCATGAGACGGTCGCGCGTCCACGAACGGTCTGTATAGGGACTATAGCGGAGCTGGTTTGCCTATTGTTTCGTTCGAGATGCCACCGTTCGGTGGGATTGCAGCCTCGCCCTTCGGGCTCGGGGCGCGCGCCGTTCTTTGACGAAACTTCCAAAAATAAGACCAGACTATATAAGGGCGTTCATCACTCACATGAGACGGGGCGCATCCATGAACGGTCTGTATAGGGACTATAGCGGAGCTGGTATGCCTATTGTTTTTGTTCGAGATGTCACCGTTCATGGGATGCATACTACAGCTTTGTTGACGCAGCCTCGGTCGCTTCGCTCCCTTCGGGGCCGCGCCGTTCTTGTGTCAAAATGCGCAAAAATGAGACCAGATTGTGTAAGGACGGTCGACCCTCGCATGAGACGGGGCGCATCCATGAACGGTCTGTATAGAGACCATAGCGGAGCTGGTATGCCTATTGTTTTTGTTCGAGATGCCACAAGTCGGACGGCAAAAGACAGAAAAGGGGCGTTCTCTCCATTAAGCTGATTCCCTTGTAAATCCCGGCTTTCCAAATCCCGAGAACGGAAATGCCGATTTTGTCTCGCCGCGCCGGATTTTTGTATATCAAAGTGAGCCGACGTCCCTTACAACGAACGGTCTGCATTCTCAATCCTTTAACAAAAGAAAATCTGAGAAAATAGACGATAGGACGGCAGAAGACACAAAACGGACGTTCTCTCCATTAAGCTGATTCCCTTGTAAATCCCGGCTTTCCAAATCCCGAGAACGGAAATGCCGATTTTGTCTCGCCGCGCCGGATTTTTGTATATCAAAGTGAGCCGACGTCCCTTACAACGAACGGTCTGCATTCTCAATCCTTTAACAAAAGAAAATCTGAGAAAATAGACGATAGGACGGCAAAAGACAGAAAAGGGACGTCCTCTCCATTGAGCTGATTCCTTAGTAAATTCCGGCTTTCCAAATCCCCAGAACGGAAATGCCGATTTTGTCTTGCGGCGCCGGATTTTTGTATATCAAAGTGAGCCGACGTCCCTTACAACGAACGGTCTGCATTCTCAATCCTTTAACAAAAGAAAATCTGAGAAAATAGACGATAGGACGGCAAAAGACAGAAAAGGGGCGTTCTCACCATTAAGCTGATTCCCTTGTAAATCCCGGCTTTCCAAATCCCGAGAACGGAAATGCCGATTTTGTCTTGCGGCGCCCGTTTTTTGTATATCAAAGTGAGCCGACGTCCCTTACAACGAACGGTCTGCATTCTCAATCCTTTAACAAAAGAAAATCTGAGAAAATAGACGATAGGACGGCAAAAGACAGAAAAGGGACGTCCTCTCCATTGAGCTGATTCCTTAGTAAATTCCGGCTTTCCAAATCCCCAGAACGGAAATGCCGATTTTGTCTTGCGGCGCCGGATTTTTGTATATCAAAGTGAGCCGACGTCCCTTACAACGAACGGTCTGCATTCTCAATCCTTTAACAAAAGAAAATCTGAGAAAATAGACGATAGGACGGCAAAAGACAGAAAAGGGGCGTTCTCACCATTAAGCTGATTCCCTTGTAAATCCCGGCTTTCCAAATCCCGAGAACGGAAATGCCGATTTTGTCTTGCGGCGCCCGTTTTTTGTATATCAAAGTGAGCCGACGTCCCTTACAACGAACGGTCTGCTTTCTCAACTTTTTAAAGAAGAATATTCAGAAGGACGGCAAAAGACACAAAATGGACGTTCTCTCCATTGAGCGGCTTCCCTAGTAATTCCCGGCTTTCCAAATCCCCAGAACGGAAATGCCGATTTTGTCTTGCGGCGCCGGATTTTTGTATATTAAAGTGAGCAGGTTCCTCTTACTGTGAACGGTCTGCATTCTCGTGCAAGTAAGCGCGGCATTTTCCCAATCCCCTCATATAATTTTGAACATATAACTAATAATACGCGTATCAAATGTAGCAAATAGCAGCAATGGAGTCTGCATCTAAGCCGGCCAAGCCATCCACGCCGTCCAAGTCCCTCGCCACCAGAGCCTACTCCCTCGAGGACATGCGCCAACTTCTTCGAAAGGCTAGCCATGCTAGCCATGCTAGCCAGGCCAGCCATGCTAGCCATGCTAACCAAAGCCCCAATCCAAGCATCCTTATGATGGAAGCCATTATGCAGCCCGAGAGAGCGCCCGGATTGGAAAAAGAAAGGGCGGACCTTTATCCGTTCTTCCTCTTTCTTATCCATGAAAATGGCGGCAGTGTGACCGTGGAAGGCAAAGCGCTGCCGCCCGCGGCCGTCAAGTTCATCCAACTCTCTCAAAACGAAGAGCTCATGGACCGTTACAAATTCTACATAGAGCAATTCATGCGCCAGGTCCAACTGAACGTCGCCACGATTACGGGGAAGAAAGTGAGCCGCAAGCAACAAGGCGGCAGCGGCTTCGGATTCACAGCACTCACAGAGTTCAGCACGAGCGTTGGAAACGCCGCCAGCAAGTCCTTCGTTGCGTATCAGTACGCACACATATCAAAAAACATCTTAGAAATATGTGCACTTACAATTACAACCCTGCGCGACCTCTTGCACCAGTATGCCATGTGGCTCATCATTCTATCAGCAGCATACATGGTCGGGACGTTCCTCTTGCGGAACAAGACTCTAAATGTCGAAGCCAAGAGGCTCGAAAACGAAAAACTAAAACTCGCCCTGGATTTCTACGTCGAGCAACAGAACAAAGCAAAGTTTGCGATAGAAGCGCAAAAAGCAGACATGCCTCTTCTTACGCTCACCTCTCCCAGGTCCCTCACCTCGCCCAGGTCCCACAAGTCCAACATTTCGCCTGTCCGGTCGCCTCGCCGCCGAACGTCCCGCACCCCGCGTACGCGCCGCGGCGGCGGTGCTGAGGCGGCCCTAAACGTTTCCGCGCCTTAACACAAAGGAGCCTGCCCAGAATGCCATCAACCGCCATATTTCTCTTTCATAGGGACCTGCGCCTCGCGGACAACACTGCACTCATCAAACTTCTGAGAGACTTGGAGCCAGGTGAGCGCGTGCTGCCCGTCTTCATCTTTGACCCTGTCCAAATAGACAAGAAGAAGAACGCCTACTTCTCTAATCCGGCTGTGCAGTTCATGAGCGAGAGCCTCGTCGACTTGGACGACCAGCTTAAAGTATATAAATCAGGCCTCACCGTCCTGCACGATAAGACGCTCACCGCTCTACGCAACCTGCACGTCCGCGCCCTGCATTCCAAGAACGCAATAACCAAAATCGCTTGGAACGAGGACCCGAGCGCCTTTGCCATGGAACGCGACGCCAATATTCGCGATTGGGCCCACAAAAACAAGATTGAAGTAATCACATCCACGGACTTCTATCTCACAGAGCCCAACGAAGGCCTCGGGCCATCGGGCAGTCCCTACAAAGTCTTATCGGCCTTCTACAAATGGTTCATCAAAGCACAGCCGGTGCGGCCCGTGGACAACTTTTCCATAGAAGCCAAGCATTTCGCGCCGCCCCCGCCCCAGGCCAACGTCGCCGCCCTTCTCAAGCGCTTCTACACCCCCATGCCACAACTAGCTCTCCACGGCGGCCGCCGCCTCGGCCTCGAACGCATTGCACATCTCTCAAAACTCAAGAACTATGCACACGACCGCGACTTTCCCGCGAAAACCGATGGCACGTCGCGTCTCTCGCCCTACCTCAAGTTTGGCTGCGTGTCCATCCGCGAAGCATACTGGGCGGGCAGAAAAGAGCTGGGCGGCGAGTCGCCCTTCATTCGCGAGCTTGTCTTCCGCGACTTCTATGCCAAAGTGTACGCGACCAGCGCGGCCCTGCAAACGGGGGAGCGCGCCGTCATTCATCAACTCGACACGAATCTGCACTGGTACACCCCCGAAGAGCGCATATCTCTCTGGCGTGCATGGACCACTGGCACAACGGGCATTCCTCTCGTCGATGCCGGCATGCGCGAGCTCCTATTAACAGGCCACCAACACAACCGCGTGCGCATGCTGTGCGCGAGCGTCCTGACAAAGTACATGTGGATAGACTGGCGTGCGGGCGCCAAGTTCTATTACACCCATCTCGTCGACGCTGATATATTCAGCAACACCGCCGGCTGGGGATTCAGTGCGAGCATAGGCATGGACGCCGTGCCCTACTTCCGCGCGCCCTTCAACCCGTTCATACAGAGCAAGAAGTTCGACCCGGACGCCGAGTACATCAAGCGTTGGGTGCCGGAGCTGGCGTCTGTGCCGGCAAAAGAGATACACAAGTGGGGCGAAGATACTAGTGCTCACTCGCTCACTTCTTACCCAAAGCCCGTTCTAGACTGCAAACAAGCGTCCAAAGAGGCAGTCGCGCGTTTCAAAGCTGCAGCCACTAAAAATAACTAGACCAACATGTAGAGAGCCGAACATAAATATGTCGGAAAAACGAGACCGGCAGAAAGAGTATCTGATAGGAGTGCGGGCATGGCTCAACCGGTCGCCGTTATTCGACGAAATCCTCGTAAAGGCAGAAGCGGTGCGAAATGAGAACAAGAAGAAGATTGACCCAGCATTTGACCCCAATTCACAACTGGTTAAAGATAAAATTCAACAACTTGTTGCGGAGTCTACAACAGAGTTCAATGGAAGACAAGACGCGGCGAAAAAACAGATGGATAGCTATCAATCTCAAATAACGGCCCTTGAAAGCAAGCTAAAATCACAACAGTCTAAGACACTTCAAGTAGTGCCTGCAAATTCTGAACCGGCAACACCGGCAACATCGGCGAAAGGCTCTGTTGTAGATGACTTTAAAGCACTAATTGCCATACATGAACAAGCGCAAACCAAGGACAAAGAGCTAGCAACACAGTTCCAGTCGTTCACGGAATCAAATCCTATATTCGACGACATTAGGTTGAGGGCAGCAAAAGCAGCTGCAAATGGACAGGATATTGCACCCTTTAAAAAAGAGTTTGCTCAAGAGTTGAACAAGAAGGATGCGGACATAAAAGCATTGACTGCTCTGAAGAATGAGATTTTACGTCTCGCTCTCACCGCAAAAGACAAACAGTACACTCAATCTGACAACAAACAAATCAAGGACATAAGAAACCAGCTAGAAACGTTAGAAACAGAAACAACTGACTTGTACACAAAACACATTGGGCCCTTTCTGACGTTTGACTTGAAAAACCTTAAGGACTATGGAACATTTGAAAGGGTACCCCAAATAATAAAAGATGCACAAAAAGGTTTGAAGGCTGACAGCGAAGAAATCAAAAAGACGGCCGCTAAACAAAAAGCAGACGAGCGGGCAAAACAGAAGCAAACACAAGATGAAGAAACGGCTGCACGCAATGCAGCTGCAGCTGCTGTAGACACCATACTCAAGGCTGAAAATGCAGCATCGGATGCGGACAGGAAAGCAAAGGCAGCCACATTTCAAAACATATCGGCAGCAGCTGCTGCTCAACGCAAGGTCAATGAAGATGCAACAAAGGCGGCTACAACTGCTGCGGCAGCTGCAGTAGACACCATACTCAAGGCTGAAAATGCAGCATCGGATGCGGTCAGGAAAGCAAAGGCAGCCACATTTCAAAACATATCGGCAGCAGCTGCTGCTCAACGCAAGGTCAATGAAGATGCAACAAAGGCGGCTACAACTGCTGCGGCAGCTGCTGTAGACACCATATTCAAGGCTGAAAATGCAGCATCGGATGCGGATAGGAAAGCAAAACTAGCCAAATTGAAAGAGATATCAAAAGCAGCTACGACTCAACGCGCGAATCAGGCACAATTACAACGAGACTTGGACGGGCTCGGTGGGCGGGCTCGACCCCAAACGGTGAATGAAGGCGCTAAAGAACAATTACTAGAACCTACCTCCGGAAGGTCGGACGATGACGGTAAAGTTACACAGCCCATAGATGAAGTTACTGTGACAGATATGGGCACTGGGCGGTATAGAAAACTTTTGAATATGCTTTCAAACGGTTTGAAACCAGATATTAAAGCTTCAGAAATCACAAATAATGATAAAAAACAACTCGCGAAATTTTTTGATTACGATGTAAAAGATATAAACGAGACAACATTCTTTGACAATCTTCAGAATTTTATAAATGCACAAATGAACCAACAAAAGTACAAAGACATGGTGTATGCTCAGTTAACTCAGCAAGCAGAAGCTTTGAAAAATTCAGAACGTGTCGGAGGTGGCAAACGGACAAGAAAAATGACCATAAAACCTCGCCGACCTAAGCGCAAAAACACGCAAAAATAAATAATATTAACGTTCATCAAGTCTTTCGTCGTTCACGCGAACTTTCGCCATGCCAACTCCTAGTATCCGCCTCCTTTTTGCGGCCATCTACATCGCCGTAGACCTCATCTACGTGTTTTCGTCGCGCAACTTCTACGATGCGGCCGTCGCGCGAATCACCTCTGTAAGTGAAATCTCCCCAACTCGCAAACCGATGGTCATACCCGTGGCCGTCCTTACGTACGCCGTCATGGCCGCGGGCTGGTATTTTCTGGTGGCGCCCGTCGCGGAAACAGGCTACATTGGCCTAACCCTCTTCCACGCCCTTCTCGTCGGCCTCCTCATGTACGGCGTCTTTAACGGCACGCTCTACGTCTTGTTCGAGAAGTGGACGGCGGGCGTCGCCCTGCGCGACCTCGCTTGGGGACTCTTCTGGATTACCACCGTCTCTCTTGCCTATTGCATGTTCTCACGGTCCGTACGGATGTCCCCAGTGCGTCCACGAGCCTAAGAAACAAAAACTTGTATGACAGCAAAGGGAAGGACCCGGAGACTCCATGCCGCAACCTCGTAAAAACAACCCATTCCTCGAGTTCTTTGGATGTGTGGGAGCCCCGCCGCCAAGGAAAGCCGCCACCAAGAGGCTGGCCACTGCCCCGGCTTCTCCGACTCCCTCCGCGCCGCCATCGACTCCCAACGCGGGCCCTCCCAAAACCAACGCACTAAATGTAAACGAGTCCCCACTATTCATCATCCTGCCGTACTTTAACTATTGCCACTTCCAACGGCGGAGGCAACTCTTCATCGAATTCGTAGAGCGCTACAGGCATACGCCCGGCATTGCCCTCGTCGTCGTTGAAGCCGCTCTGCAAGGCGAGGCGTTCGACCTGCCCAATCCCATGCCCGACGTCTTTGCCCACTTCCGGGTCATCAGCCAAGACCCCATCTGGCTGAAAGAGAACCTGATTAACATCGGCGTCTCCAAGCTACCGGATGATTGGCGGATGATGGCTTGGGTGGACGCGGACATCACGTTCATGAACGAGAACTGGGTTGAAGAGACGAAGGCGTCCCTCACGAATGCGCCTCTCAACGTCATTCAGATGTTCAAGACGGCGGCCAACTTGGGCCCCAGTGAGGAAGTCTACAGGCTGGACCGCGGCTTTGCATGGTGCATCCTGGAAAATGCGCAACCCGGCAAATCAGCCAGCTCCGGCAGCTCCGGCAAGTCCGGCAACTCCGGCAAGTATACGGACATGCACCCGGGCTTTGCATGGGCATGCAGCCGCAAGGCGTACGAAGCCATGGGCGGTCTCGTCGACTGGGCCGTTCTTGGCTCGGGCGACCGTCACATGGCCCTTGCGCTCATAGGCGATGCTGTCGGGTCAGCGCCGGGCGGCATCCACGACGACTACAAAGAACGGTTGCAAGCGTTAGAACAGCGGTGCAAGGCGGGGAACTTGCGTCTAGGCGTAATAAACGGCACCGTCCTACATCATTGGCATGGCCGCTTGGCCGACCGAAAGTACCGCGAACGCTGGAACATCCTAATAGACCACGGGTACAACCCCTTCGAAGACGTCTGCCGCAGCCACCGTTGCGGCCTCATCCAATTCACGGAGCGCGGCAAGCGCCTGGTGCCCGACTTCCTCGAGTATTTCCAAGGCCGCAAGGAGGACATGGCGAGTCTATGATTTATCCCGAGTCTCTGACCCAAAAAACGACCACCTCGTCCGCTTCGTGCAGCTACCAGAAGCTCAACCACTACCGCAATCCCCATCTAAACTATCTTGAGCATGTCCATCGAAGACCTGGCGTGCCCTCTTTATTTTTCGAAAGATGCGGATGACAACAACATCTGCCCAATCTGCTTGGACGTCTTGTGTAACCCCGAGAACACGAGAGGCGGCTACATCACGCACTCTCTGTGCGGTCATGTCTACCACAACAAGTGCATCATGGGGTGGTTGCAGTGCCACTATCAAGCCACCGGGGGGACGGAGGCGGCCAAGTGCCCCGTGTGCAAGTGTCCAACGTCAACTCTCTTTTCGTACAAGACGGTGTCACGCACTTCCAAGTTTGTCACCGACGTTGCTACTTGGTTCATAGCATGCATGATGCTCTTCACTGCATTTTCACTCGGAGCGTTCTGCATGGTCGTGATTATGGGTGGCTGACTAAAAAGAAAAGACTTAGAGCGTTACCTTTTTGGTATCTGCAAGTGTATAAGCAAATGAGTAATTACAAAAAGAAGAGCATCCCCGCGGCCTTGCGGCGCCTGGTTTGGCACACATACATCGGCGAAGACCAGGGGCGCGCACCGTGTTGGTGCTGCAAGCTGACGCAAATCTCGCAACTCAGCTTCCACTGCGGCCACGTCGTAAGCGAGCGCAACGGCGGCGACATGACCATAGACAACATGCGCCCGGTCTGCCAAAACTGTAACTCGAGCATGCGCACCCAAAACATGCTTCGCTTCAAAAAGATGCTCGCGAGTAGCGGCCCGATGCCCATGGAGTTGGGTTAAAGAGATACCCCATCTTATCCATTACTCGAACCATGTTGCTATCTGCTGCATATACCGCCCTCCTATGTTTCGCTTATTACATAGGCTATGCACATGTTGCAATGAACGGCACTGTTCAAACGATGTTTCCGTTGACAACAAAGAGTGACTTTGGCAGCGCGACCATGACAACGTGCTTTACTTGGACGACACTATTATCAAGCTGGATACAATATGAAGGCCGCCATGCCTTCATCATTATGTGTTGCTTCGCATACTTCAGTCTTGACACACTTGTCGTTCTTTGCAAACGAGATTGGGTCTATCTTCCGCACCATGCTGTGACGCTTCTTCTCACAACCGCAGTGTATCACAATATCATCGACCCACATGACACCATACTTTTGCTCAATTACGCAGAGCTCTCCAATGTCATGCTGTGCGTTTGGCACATCTCACGGCAAAACCGAAATAGTAGCGCGTACAACATTATCACGCCGTTCTTTGCAATGACATACGTTCCACTTCGCGTCGTTGGCCTTCCCGTCATATGCTGGCGAGTGTGGTCTACATCTGTATCAGCCGTATCATCCGTATCCTCTGCACATCAAAACATGGGCGTAGCAGTTTGCTTATTATCACTTGTGTGCATGTCATGGTTTTTCTCATACAAAATAGTTGGCATTACACGCAGGCTCATAAAAGCAGCACCCGTGCCGAGTTCCGCCATTGCACACATCATAAAATGGCATTTGGCGGCGCTTTCGCTGTTTCACTTTGCATTTGATAAGAAACTACATACAATCGCCGTTTATGAACTTGCTCACACTCCGCTTGCTCTATTTGCACCATCGCCATATGTGAACTTCAGTAACGTTGTGAAAACTATCATGATTGCGCAAGCGTCCCATGTATGGATGTTTACGCATATTGTGTTGTCAATTGTGAAAGAAAAAGAAAAAGAAGACGGGACTGCATTTCATGGGCTAATCAATGACGTTTTCATGTTTGTGAGTTTGTATGAGAGCATGAGAGCATGAGAGCATGACTCGCAATCACACATACAACATGCATCCATCCATGCATCAACACGTTATCATTTTTGTAAATACCCATCACGTGAAACACGCGGACAATCTCGAACCCACATATCCATGACACCCAGAGCGCCAGGCAATTTTGTGCGTACAAGATGGCAACATACATTTGATAGACAAAGAGGCAGTGAGCTACGGTCCAGTCAATTACACGAATGGCGTTGTTCCTTGATGAGAGAGCGTGGTTCATTGTTGATATAACTGTGAGCGCTAAGAACGCTTCAGGTAGGACGTCCATGCCAAGCACATAGGCATGAACGCTGCTCGTGCCAAATAGTAGCGAACTGAGACAAAGTATGGTCGGCATTTTAAAAAGAATGAAAATAAACCCCTAAATCAACTCCCACGTCCGAGCATACATAAATGAGCTCTCGCCGCTGCACTCAAAGTTCTTGCAATCTTGCGGCATCACCAGCGGCGTCCCCGTAAAACGGTCGCCGCAGCCTGTTTTTTCTAGCCACGGGTGCGCAAGGCATTCCATGGCCGTCGGACGGGCACCGGGTTCCTTAGTCATGCACAACCGCACAAAGTCGCGCGCCGCGCTCGACACCGCTTCCCAACGTGGCCCCGTCCACAACGGCTCCTCTAGAATGATTTTGCGCCAAATGTGAGCCACCCGCGGCGCGGCCTCGCCCACGTCGTCGAACGGCATGCGGCCGGTCAGCAGCTGGTATGCCATCACGCCCGCACTCCACACATCGCTCTTCGGCGTAATCTCAGAACGCAACGACTCTGGGCTCATGTACCAAGGCGTGCCGGCAATAGTGTTAGTAGTATCGGCACCAGCATCAGCACCGGCACGGCTATCCATCCGCATAGCCGACCCAAAATCCGCCAACTTGACCTCGGCGTCATCGCTCGTATCCGTAAACAAAACGTTGCATGGCTTAATGTCCATGTGCACTATGCCCATGCTATGAATATGTACGAGTCCACGCATGACGCCGCGCATGATGCTCGCAACTGTATTGACCGAGTAGATGCCCGTGCCCGTGCCGACCCCCACGTACCTACCCCCACCTATATAATCACGAACGGCGCCGCCACGGCACCATTCCATCACGAGCACATACTCCGACTCGGCCTCCACGGCGTCGTACAATTGCACGACCTTGGGAGAGAATGAGAGCGTCCTCAAACAAGCCACCTCGTTTTCATACTTGCACCGCGCGCCGTCGTTTACTTTGGGCATCACTTTGCAGACGCCCCGTATGCCTATCGCATCTTGGCATCTGTAAATCTTAGACGTCCCACCCGACGCAAGCGGCGTAGAACGGTCGATGATATATTGCATTGGATAGCCTGCGTTGGATAAGCTATGCAAGCCGTGCTTTAAGTCCGTCGATTTGCACTTGTTGCTCCTTCACGGCTTGGATGAGCACCGCCACCAAGTTGGCGTACGCCAGCGACTTCATGCCGGCCGCATCCGTGCTCACGACCTCTGGCATCACCGCCTCCACCTCTTGTGCGATGAGACCCACATGGCGGCCGCTGGCAGGCAAGTCAATACGGTCGTAGCGAACGCCGCGCATATGTGCAATAATGTCGAGCGCCCCCTCAATCTCTATAACATTCGTCTTCAGCCGGGCGTCACTGAACGCCACCATGCCGTCCGTCGCAAACATCTTGCCCTCCACATGCAACGGGTATGCCGGCTCGGTCGTCCCAATGCCCAGGTGATTGCTCGTGCTGTCCCAATGCAAGTTGGCCGGCGACAGCAGAGTAGAGGAGCCGTTGCCCACCACTAGCTTGTCCGCAGTGAGAGACGATGCGCCCGTGCCACCGTTGGCCACGAGGACGGCACCCGAGAGCTGACTGGTAGGCAATGACGTCAGACCCGCGCCGCTGCCAATAAAGGTTTGGGCTTGAACGGCCCCCTCCACGTGTAGGGGGTATGCGGGTGCCGTCGTTCCGATGCCAACGTACGCATTGTCAAATAGCACCTTTCCGCTCGAGAAAAGCGCGAGCTCCTTCACGCTCGCCGTCGTAGCAAAGATTTGCGTCGCGGTCGCTAGGAGGCGGTACGCATTGTAGGCCGGCTGCACTGTAGTAATAGTACGCGTGAGCTCGCTGCTCACTGTCCATGATGCGTCTGCAACAGAGTCGAGCACTTTCCATGCGGCGGCACTGCCGACGGTGTTACCTAGGAGCAAGAACGCCCGCGGCCCGTTCAAGGCCGGTGCCGTCAGTTTGTACGAGCGCAAGGCAATGGGCGCCGGCAGCCGCAACTCCACGTACTGCCCCGATGCAGTGCCCGCAACGCCCGCAGTAATCGTTTGCACGACGCTCAGCGTCTCGGCTTGCTCGTTGACGAGGCCAGAAATAGACAGGTATGTCTCTGCGGCCGACGTCCATGCCGTGCCGACTGATTTATCGAACGCTTGATACGCAGAACTGGCAGGGCTCACGCTCGACGCGAGTGCTTGGAAGCCGCCGCTCGAGTTGCCGGCAAGTGCCACCTCGGGCGTTTCCACGAGCTCCGCGTCTATCGCAAATGCGCCCGTCGCAGTGATGCGCGATGCGTGGATGTTCACGTTAGACAGCGTGCTGCCCGAGACATCGATAGAGTTGTGTGCGGCGTCGCTCATCATTTTCGACACTTTCAGCATCGCGGGAACAAAAGTGTTGTTGCCTTCCTCCCCATTTACGTTGGACGCGGTGCGATTTAGGATAGACACGCCTCCGGTCTCATCATCCCTCTTAAGGACGGTCTCGCCAATGTAGAGCGTGCTACCCGAAAGGTACAGGTCGCGCCACCGCATGTCACTTGAGCCCAAGTCATAACCCTCATTTGTATCGGGAATGAGGGCTCCCTTGACTATCAAATTTCCCAACTCTCCTTGAATCTGTGCAGTCGGCATCGCCTCGCGCGCTTCTCTTCCCTCTTCTAAACAGGACTAAGAGTAGAAAAACAATCGTCCACAACGAGCGCGCTGAATATCTATAGGCTGGGCCCAAAAAATCGACGGTGTCAGTGTTTGTTTTAGCACAACTATTCCTATCTCCTATCTCCTAACACCAAACACCAAACACCAAACACCAACAAACACCAAGACCAAAAACATGTCAACCATGCTCATTGACGAGTTTTACAATGAGTGGCGTTCGACCCCTCGCTGGTGGTTCAAGGCCACTCCGGAAGACGACGTCTATATCACCAACAAGTATGCACCCCTCCTGTCCGAGACGCCCGACAAGAATACGCTCTCCCACGCCCACCACGACCACCTCGTTCCCCTCGCCCACATCGGCCCCCTCGTGTCCCTCGTCATTGTTTTTGACCAGCTGCCGTGCCACGTCTATCGTGGGCACGAAAACGCCGCGACCATCATCCAATCGTACCGCAAGATAGCCGTAAACATCGCGGACGTGGTGCTCGACGAGCTTGGCCTTAAGAACCTGCGGAGCCTGGATGACATAGATGACATCGACTTCGTCTTTCTTCTGCTGCCATTCCGTCACACCGGCAACCTAGAGACGTGCATGTGCGTCGCGCGCATGGCATGGGACCGGTATGATGCTATGGACAACGAGGCAAAAGCAGGCGCAAAGCTTCTCAAGTCGTTCATCAAGGCGACGTACGAGCGCGCGCCGCGCGACCAAGAGGGCTGGGTAGACTATTGCCCACCATGCATCCCTCCTGGGGGCACTCATCCATGGGACTACGCCGCATTTGAAGACGTCCTAGAGTACGGCCCGTCGCAGTTGCGCTGGAAGGACGTCTCTCTCAAGGAAATTGCAGTTGTGAAGGACGCCCTCAAGTACCACCCTTGGCCCGACAGCATCATTATCTCGCTCAGCGGCGGCGTGGACAGCATGGTCATCGCGACCGTCCTGCGTCGCCTGCTACCTAACCACGACATCAGGGCCGTCCACATCAACTACTGCAACCGCGCAAACAGCGCGCACGAGGAGGCGTTCGTGCGACACTGGGCGGCCGTCCTCGGGATGCCGTACTATGTGCGCAACATCACGGAGCTGCAGCGCGACCAGGGCCAAAGTTTTATGCGCAGCACGTACGAGCGGTACACGCGGGACGTTCGTTTCAGCACGTACTCTTACGTTGCGCGCCAAGGCTCCGCCATTGCTCAGGGCGCCGGCGCCATCGCCCACACCGTTCTCGGCCACCACGAAGACGACGCTTTCGAGAACGTCCTCACCAACATCGCGCACTGCGAGAAGTTCGAGTGCCTGCGAGGCATGGAAGCCATCATGCAAACTCAGGGCCCGGGCGGCGCGTTGGCCCTCCACCGTCCTTTGCTGCGCGTTTCCAAGACGGACATCTACCGCGCGGCCTGGACGCTCGGCATCCCGTATCTCCAAGATTCAACCGTCAAAACGTGCCAGCGCGGCACCATCCGCGACGTCGTGCGGCCGACGCTGGAGGGCTGGGACCCGTGCATCGTGCGTCGCATGCTGGAGATGGCCGACATCGTGAGCGAGTTCGCCAGCAGCTTTGAAAAGGATGTGTCCGACGCCGTGGCCAAGACCAAGACAGGGGCGGACGGCATCATCCGCTGGAGCACGCCGCGCAACTCGAGCGCCATCATGTCCCCGCGCTTCTGGCGGCGCTACTTCCAGAACGTCCTTCACGTCACGCCTTCGTGGCGGTCGCTGGACAATATGCGGTGGTTGGTCGACCGCATGGTGAAAAAAGCAATCAGTACGCGCCTCATGCTGGTCAAGAACGTCGAGGTCTCCATGGCCGTCGATATGACGGGCGATTACATCATCTTCGGAATCATTCGGGCGCCACCGCAGACCCAGGCGGCGCCACCGACCCAGGCGCTGCCGACCCAGGCGCCGCCACCGACCCCATCCGTTCTTTGACACAGAGCGCCCCAAGACGCAGCGGGTCCCGCTCCCTGCACACCGGACAATTTGCTCGGCGCGATGCATTAAGTAGGCGATTGTGCAGCGTCCCCTTAATGTTATGAATGCGCGTCATGGTGTCCATGCAATCCCAACAGACCCAGTGCCCGCACGCCATCACTACTATTTTTTGTGGATTATCGTCGGTGCCATCGGGGCCGTCAAGACATATCGGGCATTCCTCGTGCTCTTCTGCTTGCTCTAATCCCAATTTGAGCAACGTCAACTCCCCCGACCCCATGAAAGCAAAGCGCTGTTGGGTGCGCATTTTGTGATAGAGCTCAAAGGACGCCACCCCGTGCTTGTGCCACTTCTTGCAAATCTTGTAAAGGGCCGTCGTATTAAGCTCCGCAAACTCAATCAGCTCACACGGATTGACGTCCTCTGCCGCTATCTTGAAGCTTCTGCAAAAGCTTGCGTTCCGCTTGCTTGCGTTCCGCTTGCTTAGCGCGGCCTTCCAGTGTTTTCGAAAGACGGCGTCAATTAGCATGCAGTTTTCAAGCAGCATACGGTCGAGGTCTGCTGCACCCGCCACGCCATCTGTTTTATAGGCAGCCGCCTTGTACGCCTTCTTCCAGCTCTTGTACGGAATACTGCACTCTCTGTATTCTGGCGTTTGGAATCCCTCGAGCTTCTCATGCAGGTGTTTGGCAAACTTCATTTTTACTTTACTTTTACAGCACCTGGCCCTTTATTACATAATCAAAACTAAAAACTCTAAGCCATGAGCGGTCGTCCCTGGCCATTGTACGCCGCGTACAAGTGGTGGCATAAACGTCGAACTAGGGACTGGCATAGGACACACGAGACTTGCTATTTGGTCTTTATTATTATTTAAAGAGTTTTTTGTAAATAGAATGCAGGGTATATGAACGCAATCGAGTCTCTTTACACCTTCCGTGTTTCTAAAGACACAACCGTATTCAAGGGAAGTGAGAGCGTATTAGAACCAGGATATACTCAGCCATCATGGTATACTCTAAACAAAGCAGACGCTCTTCAATATGGGCCCGTATTGAGTTATTTTAAAACTAAAAAGGACCTAACGCTCATAAATGTGCAAAATTTGTTCTTTCACACAGATTTTATAAATCGCGTAAACGAACAAATTCCGGTCGTGAATGAAAAAAAAGTGTCAATATTAGCACCTCTTGGTCTTCCATCACTCTACGCGCAAAACGAGATGATTGAAAACAAAAGGGGAGTTTGTTACAAAAATGAAACCAATATACAAAAACTGCGTATACAATCTGAATATTTTGGAGGTAAACATAGATATAGTTTTAAAAACAACTCTACTGCATGGGACTATGATATGGTCAAAGCTATGCTCTCAATTTATAAAGACCGTTTTGATGGTTACATTTCGCCATATGAGTGGCCATCGTGTTATCATGAAACTAACTTCCATCCGGAAATTTGTATTTTTAAACCTAAATACACATTGGTACATATATCGTCAGAATCAAAAAAACAAGGAGGAGGACGTAAGAAAAAAACCAAGAAAAAGGGGGGCGGCGCTGATGACATTATTGATTATTCAAAGGTTGCTCGCCCCGATTTATCCATTGAAGAATGGAATAAGATAACGGAACATCATCATAAAGCCATGGGATGGCCCGGTCCAAAGAAATACGACGAGGACGGTATGTTGATGACCCCTTCAATGGAATTTATCCATGATTTCAGACTTTCTATAATAGAACAGGGGATGCCAGATGTTGTAGTCCAATCATTGTTGAGCGGAAGACGTGCGCGCGGTGTGTTGACGCCCTACTATGATGCGGGATATTGGGATAGTGTTAAGTACAAGTAATGGTGTGTCATTTTTAAGCCATAACCGCGTCCACGCTCTCTAGCGCGCCCTCCACCCAACCACGGTGATGTTGGGACACGACCTCTCCTACGACTAGAACGCCGGGTGTGGGGTGACGGCAACGTTCGAAAAAAGCGTCCGCTCCGCCCTGGCCACTGGCCGCTCCGCCCTGGCCACTGGCCGCGCCGCCGTTGCCACTATCCGCACCACCGCCCGGCTTCACAAAGTGCGTCCCCACGTCCCAGTACTTTGCACGGATGCTCGAGATGCTGAGCGACATCTTGGGAAGGCCCAGGGCGCGCTCAACAAGGCGGGCGAAGTGCTTACAGTTGGCGGGCGTGCTCTCCGAAAATGCCTCAAGACGGTCTGCGTATGTGTTGTCACTGTATGCAATCATGTACACGCCCTTCTCGGCGTTCATCGGGATTATTTTTTGAAGGGGCGGCTTCACGACGGTGTACACTTGACAAGCGCTAGCTATGATAGGGCGCACACTCATGGGAAACTTGGCATATACGCGCAAGAACGGCTGCGACTGAATGGACCGGTACTCGCGCACGCGGGGAAACAGCTTCCGGAGCGTTGGCAGCGTCGTGGCCACAATCACTTGCTTGGCGGCGAGGGGGCCGAAGGGGGTGCGCACGATTTTATAGCCCTGCTCTGTATTATTTGGATTGCTGATGCTCACGACGGGCGTGTGGTACAAGAACCGTCTCGGGCCGATGGCCTTAACCAATGCCTTGACCACGTCTTGCCAATTGACAGCCATGCCGTGGGGTGGCGCCGCCCCAATATTAACATAATTATCATCCAGACCGTAGCTCAACATCACCTCTCTTGCACTCTCCCGAACCATGTCGGTGTAGCCCATGGACTTGATAAGCGCGTCGGCCGCCGGGCGTCCCAGCGTCTGACGCGCAAAGTCACCGAACGTTAGTGCATCACCCGTGCCCATAGCCGGGCCCATCGCCCCAACGGCGTCTTTCAGCTCTTGAATGTGCGCCTCATTAACGGGCGCCACACCCGGGCCGTAGGCAACGTGGCGCTCGAACACATGGGCGTGCACATGCAATTCTCTCAGCAGTCTCGTAAGACGGGCGTCCTTCTCAGAACGTCCGATGCCCGCGCCCAAAAGGACGTCGGTCCCGCCAAAGCGGGCCATGGCCAAGCGCCCGCCAGCACGCTCGCCGGCCTCCAGCACGATTACGCTTTGGGCCGGATTGCGCTTCCGCCACTCGTACGCGGCGTACAGGCCGGCGACGCCCGCGCCCACCACGCAGAGCTCATAGTGATGCATGTTATTATAGCAAAAAGCCGGGCCCCGCTCTAAGTAAATCAAAGATGAGAAGTATATGAAAAAGAACATTAGTACGCTTGTCGCGCCCACAAATCCAGGGTTTGTTTGAAGTTTACGCACCAGAAGAAGGCGTCCGGCTTGCGGGACCGCACGAAGCGCACGGCTTCCTCGGCCGACCATCGACGGGAGCGCATCAAATATGCGGCAATGACCGTCGGGCTGCGTTGTTGGCCTGCAAAACAATGCACAATGACAGGGCGCGGCGGCGACGCGTTTAAAGCGAGGGCAATGGCGTCGCAGGCCGCCGGCAATGCCAGAAGCATCCCAAGGGCCGACTCGACGGTTCCGTTGTCGTCTACGGCAATTCGCATCGTGTGATTTGCATCCTCCGGCGGCGCAAAGAACGCAAGGTCCTTGGTAGCATTTATGACGTACGCGTTTGGATATTCTTCGCGGTAGGCGGTTTGCGCGGCGTCGAAACTCCCGAGGTACAGATTCGGAAGGATGGTGTGGACTGGCATCACTGGAGGCCTTGCGACCTGAACCCGCAAATCTCTTAAGTCACTTGGGCCCAACACACATTCTCACCATCTGCACAAAGATATGTAACCCCACCCAAACAGCCAAGCAAGTGCTGAGCATCATGGCTTGCTCACAGAAGACCGTCTTCATCAGCGGACTGTGCCAAAGCCGGAAGACGCAAAAGACGTTGGACGTCCTGGCCAGCCTGACGTGCCCCGAAGTGCCGACGCTTTTGCTGTACATCACTCAAGCCGGGTCGACGCTCAACGCCTTCCAAGTCATTCAGCGCCTTCGGTCGCATCCGGTGCTAGGCAGAGCGTTCCCATGCATCGAGCGTGCGGCCGCCGCCAAGCCGGCGGCGCCTAATCACACGCAAACTCGGGCCATCGTTGACTTTTACCACAAGAAGAACATGCATTCCATGCTGAAAGTGGCATCCGCCTCTCATTTTCAGCATGTCATGTGCATCATAGACGAGGCCGACCAAGGCGCGCTCACTGGCTTCAAAGGACGCCTGACCGTCCTTCGCCAATTGGCCGACGTCCTTTCCTCCGACTGCCACCTGCACTCTATTTTTGTGACTGCCACGGTGCCAAACTTGTGCAAGCTGTTCGTGGCGTCTGGCGGAGCGCAAGCGCAAGCGCAAGCGCAAGACGCACCACCCGGCGCGCGCACACGGGCCGCCGCCGCCCCCCCCGCGCCCACCACCGCCCACCACCTTTTCGTCACCCCTGCCCCCACCTACGTCTCTATGGAGTGGTTTCGCGCCAATGGACGGATTCGCATCGTTCCCGGCGTCAACGACCTCCTTGAGACGGCCGCCGTCAAGAAGCGTCTGAACAAAGACGCGGCCTTCACGCACCTGGAGGGGCTCACCAACGACCAGCGGCGGCTCGTGCTGCTGTCTTGCACGAATGCCAAGAGCGAGCAGTCCAAGATGGCCGAGCAGCTAGTGGACGGGGGCTCCTTTGACTTGGCAGTTTGCCTGAACTCAGAGAACGCCAAGAACTACGTCGTTCACTACCACGGCGGCAGCTGGGCCATCCCCTACGGCACGATGATGCGCGCGGCCACGCAAGGGAAGCTGGCAAAGTACGTCACCGACCGCGGGCACATGATAGACACGGGCGTGGACAGCGCGCACGACATCTCCCTCTCTCAAGTTCTTTTCACGGGGATGCTCACCAACGCGGACTTCACTGCGGCGCTCAAGCGGACGCCGGACGACATGCGCCCACAGCTGGTAACGCTGCGGAACTTCCTGGCGAACAAGCGGCCAGAGGACTACCCGCGTCGGGCGCGGGCGCGCATGGCCATCATCGGCGGCAACATGCTCAGCCGCGGCATCACCATACAGGACCCCATCATTGGCTTCACCTGCTCCGCGTTCCTCTTTCTCGACTCTGGACGCGGGTCGGCCGACGCCGGCGCGAGCCACACGCAGAAGGCTGGACGCGCGTTGGGCAACATGATGCCCATCTTTGAGGGCGGGTCCGTTGGGGGCCCCGCCGAGGGAGGCCCTGATTCTAGCCCTATCATGGTCATCTCGGCGCCCCTGCTCGTGTCGGCGCTGAGCAACGAGCGTCTGACGTACGTCAAGGGCCGCGCGCACGACGGCGCCGTCATCAACGTGAACGAGTACATCACGGGGGACGAGTACAGAGAGATGGTCAAGGTCGTGCGGCGGGAGTTGGAGTAACCGCGAGTAATAATCACACACTTACACAAATGTTTGAATTATCAGCCAAACATCACCCACGGGCGCCGGCGGAAAAAGTTAATCATCAAACATTTAATGATAGGTGGAAGCTGATGCACCACGAGCAGAATCGGCATCGCCAGCTCGATGCGGCGCTCGCGGGACGTGACGTCCCTCACGAGTGCCGCGCCGCCCGAGCTCCAAGCCTCTTCGAGGGGAAGCAGAAAATTGGCAAAGGGCACGCTGGCGCGCAGAGTGTTCCGCACATTGCCGCCAAGCTCCGCGTCCAACTGCAGATGGGGCAAGAGCGATGAGCCGACCTGTGCGCCGTAAGCCATTGCCAAGATGGACAGAGTGTCGTCATGACCATAAATGGAGGCTTCACGAATGAGCTCGTGGACACCTGCCTCGAGAACCTGGAGCACCTGCGGGCTGCCGGGCGCGCCGCAGGCCCGCAGCAGGCACTCCACCACGGACGCTTCTGCGTTTCGTACGATGCGGACGATGAGGCAATGCGTCGGCGGACCAGAGTGAAGGGCGGCCAGCACAGCAGGACAGCCCACGGGGCCGTACGCGGCCGCCAGCGCCGTGACCATGGAAATGCCACCGATGCCACTGATGCAGGTATGGAAAAGCATGGAGTCGGGGCCCCAATTTGGATGAGGCTGAGAGAGCGCGCGCAGCACAGCGGGTGCGCCGGCGCCGCCCATGGCCACCAGCAGGTCCTGCACCAGCTGCAGGTCACCCTGCCGGACGGCATCCGCCAGCTGCTGCTCCATCTGTTCCATCTGTTCCGGGTGCCTGTGGGCGGGGAGCAGCGGGGGCGCGTCGGCGGCAAGCGCGTCGGCGGCAAGCGCGGCGGCGGCGGCACGAAACGGCACCGGGCCCACCCCTGCGCCACCAGACCGACCCCGCGAACCCGAATCCCGTTGCGCAGCCGCCTCACCTTGCGGAGAGCTTGGCCTGGAGCTGCGGCGACGGCGGCGGCTGCGCCCGACGATGGCGGCGGCTGCGGCGGCGCCCGACGGCGGCACGACGGCGGCACGACGATGACGGCACGACGGCAGCACGACGGCGATGGGGCGGGCGGGCTGGCGCCCGGCGAGACGGGCTGAGGCTAGGCTGCGGCGGATGGCCAGTGGAGCTATGAGAGCCGGGAGAGGCCGAGCACCGGGAAAAGGGCAAAAAATCTTCGGTGTGTTTTGTCGCCGGTGTGTGGCCGGAGGTGGGTCCCGGCCCGCCCCCGGCACCCGGTCATAGTCACCATCATTCAGTACTTGCTGCGCTTCACAGCGACGGTAGAAGCTAGAGCAGGAGAGCAGGTGGGAGCACAACTTTCGCTGCGCCCACCCCGCCACTGCGCCCCGCCTCTGCCCCGCCTCTGCCCCATCAGCTTTTTACCTACTGCCCTGCAACGACACTGTGTCACTGCGGCGATGGTGTTCACTACCCCCCACGGTGCGGCGCTGGCGGGGGAGTCTCGCCGATCGCATTTTTTATTGGCTGCCGTTCTACGCCGCATCGCGCCCGCTGCTGAGCTCCCGGGGCGCCGAGCGACCGCCATCGCCGAGAACAGCCCATCGCGGCCGGCGGATTTCCCGTCGCCCGCCGTAGAAGCGGCGCGCCACCCACTCACCAAAACGCGCGCGCCCCCGACGCGCAAACGCGCACGCCCCCATCCAAATCCGGCAGGCGACATGGTGGGCTTCGTGAAATTCAACCAAATCAGCAAGAAAGTCCTTGTCCGGTGGACCCCTTCGAAGGAGCACGTGCTGAACGTTGGCGGTCCCGGCGGCGGCCCCCTGCTGCTGGGGTCGAACTGGACATGCGAAATACCAACATACATCCAGATGCACCCGCATTTCACGGAGTCAGGCGCTGCTGTGAACGCTCCGGAGGTCGAGGGCTATGCCGATGACGGTTTCGTCGGTGCGGTGCTGTGTCTTTTGCCGCCGCCGCCCGCGCGCCTCCCTCCAACCTCCCGCCGGCCACCCTCCAACCGCCGGCCCCCTGCCCTCCAACCGCCGCCTTCCCCCGCCACAGTGCATAATGTGGAGGCGTTCGACTATTACGAGGATGGTTTTGTTCGGGTGCTGTGGGCTGACAGCTACATGGATGTCAGCAGCCTGAAAGCGGCGCGAGTCCAGGGTAACTGGCTGGACATCGACGAGTTCGAGAAATTCAAGAACGACATCAAGGGGGCGGCGCAGCGGCTGCCGACGCTGGCTGGCCGCGCTCCGCAGGGCCGCGCGCCGCCGCCGCCCGTGCCGCCGCCGGACACGGTGTGGGGCCAGAAGTTCCAGAATATGCATCAGGAGGCGCAGGCGCGGGTGCTGCAGGCGCAGGCGGAGGCGCTGCAGGCGCGGCAGGAGCTGGAGGCGTTCAAGAAGCGGGCGCAGGCGGAGCTGGCAGCAGCCAAGAGGCGGGCGGCGCGCGCGCGTCTGCTGGCGGC